>Ga0315309_1000140_pt1 | contig 42776 bp, 46 predicted proteins | sample TDP4_MG_FD_203080 | JGI IMG/M metagenome (GOLD analysis project Ga0315309, IMG submission 203080) | Freshwater sediment microbial communities from Lake Towuti, South Sulawesi, Indonesia - TDP4 | ecosystem: Environmental > Aquatic > Freshwater > Lake > Sediment | place: Indonesia: South Sulawesi...
CGGATCAAGCTTCGAAGCTTTGCGAGCTGGATAGAGTGCAAAGATCACCGTTATCACTAGGGCGAACACGACTGCCATAGCTATGCTAGCCGGATCGATGACGGGGTTTATCACAAGTCCCTGTCCAGCGCTTTCAAATGCTCCTGCCTGACCCCCGCCAAGCGCGCCTCCAGATATCTGAGATTGAAACATTGCAGGAAGCAGCCTCCCCATTATCAAAGCTAGTCCTAGACCTAACGGGATCCCGATAAGAGCCCCCAACAAGCCGATTAATGCCGCTTCAGTCAGGAACTGCGCAAGTACTGTCCTATTTCTCGCACCTAGTGCCTTCAGCACGCCTATCTCACGTGTTCTCTCCATCACCGAGACCATCATTATGTTCATGATGCTTATCCCTGCAACCAAGAGAGCTATGGATCCGATTCCGATCAGGAAGACTGTTACAATGTTGAGGATCGATTGCATTGACTGGATAAAGCTGGTTGCAACAATGACCGTCGCCTGTTTGTTGAAGTAGCTCTTGATTTGTTCTCCAACTTGCTCTGCGTTGCTAGCGTCATCCACCTTTACCAGAATGGAACTCAAATACGTTGTAACATTGTATTTCTCGTAGAACTTCTGTAGAGTATCTAGAGGTATGAATGCTCCGCGATCGATTATGGTGGTTCCGGCGAAACCAACCTTGACGAAGGTTCCTTCAACGCTGAATGTGGCGTTCTTGTTTCTAATCACGGCATTTATGAAGAATTGGATTGAGACGTTTTGACCTACTTGTGCTATCGGGTCGTCACTGTAGCCTAGGATCACCGTGTTGTTGTCGACGGGATTTGGCAATGAGCCGTTGGCGAATGTCAGTTTGTCCGGGTATATCTTGAGAAACTCGGTGAAGTTCACTCCATATAGAGCCGCTGTAACATTTCTATCACCATAGAATATCTTGACTTGTGTCTGCTCAATTCCGGTTGCGACCGTGACACCGCTGAAATTACTTATGTTTCGAACGTCCTGCTGCTCGAAGTTAATTCCACTGCCACCGAACATGCCGCCCGAGCTGACAGTCACGACATCGGCTTCAAAACCGCTTGAAAGCATGCTAGTAATCTGAGTCTGGAAACCTCCACTAAGTGAGGATATGGCCACTATCGTCGTGATTCCAACGACTATCCCCAGCGTCGTCAGACTGGTTCTCATCTTCCTTTGGGATAGCGCACTAAAAGCCATTGACACTATGCTTCTTTTTCTCATGCCTCAAAAGCATCCTCCTTCTCTTACACTCGTTCAGATAGTTACCTCTGTTTGCTAGTTTTCTCGCTTACGATATGTCCATCCCGCAGGTGGATTGTTCTGTCTGCTAGTTCGCCTACGCGTGGATCGTGTGACACGATGACTACCGCTTGCCCGTTTTCTTTGTTTATTCGTTTGAGTAACTGTAATATCTCTAGACCCGTCTTCGTGTCCAGGTTACCTGTCGGCTCGTCTGCCAAGATGATTTTAGGTTTGTTTATCAATGCACGTGCTATGGCTACACGTTGTTGCTCGCCACCGCTCAACTCAGTTGGACGATGATTTGCCCTTCCTCCGAGTCCGACCAGTTTCAGCATCTCTAATGCTTGTTTCTCCGCTTGCTTAGCTGACGCACCCGCAATTTCTGCTGCAAGTCGAACGTTCCTCAATGCGGTTAACCTGGCAAGGAGGTTGAAGAACTGGAAGACGAAGCCTATTTTCTTTGACCTGATATCAGCAAGTTGGCTGTCCTTGAGAGCCGACAGGTCGACTCCATCAATCTTTATGGAGCCTTCGCTGGGGCGATCAAGCGCTCCCAAGAGGTGTAACAGTGTAGATTTGCCGCTGCCTGAGACGCCCATAACCGCTACGAACTCACTTGGCGACACTGTGAGCTCTACGCCTCTAAGTGCCTTGACCTCGGTCTTGCCCATCTTGTAGGTCTTCTTAAGTCCTCGGGCCTCAACTAAGTACTTGTCTGACATGGCTGCTTCCCCCACATCCAAGTGACCGCGACCTCAATTATTTGTGTTATCCTCGTCACTCGCCGACCATTAGGTAAACAGACAGTTTTCCTAAGGTTAGTTTAACTAGTGCGTGTTCTATTGCGATGCTACTCTTCTGAATCGTGCAAGATGTGAGTCTTACCCAATCCAGCGATATATCGCATCAGATAGTCCGATGCGCCAATAAGAAGTTTTCGGTAACGGAAGCCAATCCACTCATGAGTTTTCCTTTCAATAGGGTCTCGATCTATAGACCCAATGGTGGTATGCGGCAAGGGATGCTTGCTAAAGAATAGAAAAAGTGTGAGATTCTGTTGGCTGTCTCCTTCGATCATTGTTCTACTTCTTCTTTCCTGTCTCCCCTATGGCGTAGATACCTCTCCTGTACCTGCAAGGAAGATAGATCATTAGCAGCAGGTAGGGTAACCCACATAGCGCGTACACCAGCATGAAGGTCGAAGCATCGGCCGGAAGCGTAAGCCCCCACGCCCCAAGTGCAATGAAAACTACTAGAGCAATCACCGTCAAAACCTTCAAGTCCAATCCTTTAGTTTCCTTGTCCACACGGCGTATCAGAACATACAATGCATATATGAACAAGGCGCCGAAGAGAAAGTCTAGTGCACTGTTGAAGTTCGCAAGTCCGCCAGGTAGACTCCATACTAGCCCAATTCTATCAGGTACGATTGGCCATAATAGAGAGACTCCTACCATGTAAGGTAAGTCGAACAAGTCGTGAGTAAGCATTCCAAGCCCAAGTCCCACAAGAATCGATTGGAAGTTTCGTTTATCTTTCCAAACTCGTCCTATAATGAGTCCCAAGAGGATTATGATGGCGATCGTGATCAAGCTATGAGAGTACGTTCTGTGAACAGAGACTGCCGCAGCAAGCCCTTGTCCGGTCACCACGAAGTATATAGACCCGAGAAGATCCAAGTCAGGAATCATGTTGCCCATCACATAACCAAGTTTTCCAAAAGGTGTAGGTGCTACGTTCATAGGCTTCTTTTTGGATGTCCAGCCGGCTACTCCTAGGCCGACCAAACCATGCAAACCTGTGTAGACCATCGATCATTATCCCTCTTTCGTCCCTACTAATTTCAGTATATCCTACATGTCACCTCTAATGGACTATTTGAGCGTTTGTCTACTAGGGTTGCAGTGGAAATGGCTAATTGGAGACGCTGCTAGGGCTGGCGCAGTCGCAGGTTTGATTTACTGTATGGTTTTAGATAGGATGATTTTCGCGCTTGGGCAGTTCTTGCTAAGTGAACTGCTTCCCGAGTTGGGGCATTATTCGAGAGAGTCACAATGGACTTTCAATTGATAAGCGAGATGCATCCCCAAGCACCAAGCCAAACTTGAAGTCCGGCAAATAAGTGAATTCATTGGAAAGCCCCTAGATCAGGCCAGAACGAGTAGAGATGAGATCAAGGAAAGAATCAGGTAAGTAATAGAGATCTCTTTCAAGTAGGGAGGAGTGCAATCTTGCTCGTTTCTTCTCCTCCACAGAATTCGATTATGGTTCCTGAAACCACTTTCGCTGCGTTAAGCAATTCTTTTTCTTCTATTCCAGGGACACCGCATGAGACTGCTAGGATCTCCCTTGTTTGCTGCGTAATCTTCGTTTTTTCGCCATCTCGATGTGGATAGAGCGCGATCGGACCGTCGGCATCAGAAATTACTATTTCTCCTCCTTGTAGATTCAATTCATGTTTCATTCCTATTCCTAGGAATTTTTCTCCGTGTGAGGCGAATCTGATCTTTGTTTGATGAGTAATCTTCTGTGTGTCGAAGGCGTCTATCACTATCTCCGTTTTGATTGATGCGATATTGACGGCGTCGACAGCCGTGCTTATGATCGGAATCGATCCTCCTTGAAGGATTCTTCTGACCAATGCTTCTGACGCCGGTCTTACTTTGGTGGGGTCTATGCCGAGTCTCCAAAAGAAGTCTCTATAGTACCTGAACTTCCTGATGTCCTTGACTGTTTCTAATGAGTACTTGGTTTTGACTTGCTCAATCACTTCTCTCTTCAGCTTGTCGAGGGCCTCGTTTCTTTCTTCAACCTTAGTCACCGCCAGTTTTACGGTAGCGATCTTCAAATCCGGGATCTTCCTTGCGAGCTCTTGATCAAATGACAGCATGAAAACACCTAGCGCTCATTCGGGAAAGGACGGCACGAATTGCTTGGCTTTCAACTCATGAGGAGATATCTGCTGTTCTCCATATTACAGTTGTCCCCGATTCAAGATCTGTGAGGTTCCTTCCCCGAGTCGCCTACGCATCCCGAGAATCTAACAGTAACTGGGAAAACCCAAGAGAGTTGACCCCGCATTCCAACAATAGTTGTTAGACTCGAGGAGCATTCTCCTTTGAAAGGGAGGTCTTTTGTGACACAAACACTCGAAAATCCATAAGTTTAAAATATGCTAATGTAGGACTCAAGTAGTGTAAAACAAGGCAATCCACCGTGGGGGGTTGTCCGAGTGGCTTAAACCAAGTCCGACTGACTTGGTGGCTTAGGGGCGGGCCTGCAGAGCCTGCGACGGGGGTTCGATCCCCAAGGTGTCTTGATTCCTTGGGCGAAAATCCCTCACCCCCCTCTTCCCTGTTCAATTGGCTTTTGTTGCGGAGAGATTAGGGTTCACGTGAAGGGTGTTATGGAGTTGATTCTTTTTTGGTTCTCAGGGTTTTCAATAGCCTGACTGGTGAGTTGGAGGAGTTCAAGCCATTTGAGAATAAGAAGGTCAGGCTATATGTGTGTGGGTTGACGGTCTACGACTACGCTCACATCGGTCATGCTAGGACGTATATCGCCTTCGATGTGATAAAGCGTTACTTGAAGTTCAGAGGGTACGATGTTTTTCATGTTCAGAATATTACGGATGTGGATGACAAGATTATTGCAAGAGCCCACAAGCAGAGAATTGAACCTGTTAAACTTGCTTCTGAGCTTGCGGCGGATGTAGCACAAGATCTCGGTGCGCTGGGGGTTGAGAGAGCCGATGTTTACCCACGTGTGACTGAGCATATTCAAGACATCATTTCTCTAATTGACAAGTTGATTAGAAACGGCTACGCATATCAAGTCAACGGGGATGTCTACTTCTCAGTTGAGAAGTTCAAGAAGTATGGCCATCTGTCACATCAGTCCACTAGTGAGGTCCTGGCTGGAGCCCGTGTCGAAGTCGATGAGAAGAAGAGGAACCCCGCTGACTTCGCTCTCTGGAAGAGCGCCAAGAAAGGAGAGCTATCCTTCAAGAGTCCCTGGGGTATGGGGCGCCCAGGGTGGCATATTGAGTGCAGCACCATGTCAATGAAGTACCTTGGCGAAAGATTTGAGATCCACGGTGGTGGTAAAGACCTGGTGTTTCCCCACCATGAGAATGAGATTGCTCAGTCGGAGGCGGCGACAGGCAAGGCGCCCTTCGTCAAATACTGGGTGCACACCGGTTTTCTGAATGTCAGTGGCGAGAAGATGTCGAAGTCGCTCGGCAACTTTGTGACCATCAAGGATGTTCTAAGCCGATGGGACCCCGATGTCTTCAGGCTGTTCGTTGCCTCTGCTCATTACCGCAGCCCCATCGATTTCAGCGAGGAGGTTCTCGAGCAGAGCGAAAAGAACCTGACCAAAATCAGAAGTGTTGTTGGCGACTTGGAGAACCAAATCGAGAAGCTCGAAAAAGAGCAAGAAGTAGGAACCCGCGATGAAGCTAAAGTTGATGCCGGCATCAGCAGTGAAGCAAAAGAGATCAAGAGGAGATTTATTGAAGCGATGGACAATGACTTCAATACCCCTCAGGCTCTAGTCGCATTCCAGGATCTCGCAAAGCTCAGCAACAAAGCGTTGATTCTTGGCGCTGGAATAGGTACGTTGAGGTCAGTCCTAGCTGAGCTGAGAAGTCTTGCTGGCGTAATCGGGCTATCTAAGGTTAGCAGCAGAGAGGTTGAGAAGAAGGAAGAGCTGCCAGAAGAAGCCTCTAAACTCATCAGAGAAAGGGAAGAAGCGAGAAGGAAGAAGAACTGGAAGAAAGCTGATGAGATAAGAGAACAGTTGCGGAGAATTGGTATAGTGATTGAGGACACAGCTGAAGGAACAAAGTGGAGACGCGTATCGAGTAGCAGCACTAGCTAGCGTGGTTCCTTGCCTTTTGCCCACATGTCCTCGAATAGAGCAACTAGTAGGTTTACAAGCGCCTCGCTGTCTACCCATAAGGCTAGCTCATCTTTATCTATTATGGCGCTTTTGTCACTAGTTGAGAGTGCTACTATTGCCTCTTTCTTGTCGAAGACAGCGAATTCTGGTAGGTTAAGATCACTGTTACCTTGGACGTTCTTGAATTTACAGTGTTTGTACTCCTGCACAAGCCCTATTGTCTTGGGCGTCAACTTAGTTAGGATTCGGATTGAGAGTCCTTCTGAGATCGTCCTTACGTCCAGCAGTCCAAACGTGTGCAGGAATCCCAGTGTTCTCTCCCGCACATAGATCATGACGTGGTAGGAGCTTTTTCTTATCCTTCTGATTTTGTTGACTGTTGGTTCTTTTCCTTGAAGAATCTGGAGTTTCGGTTCAGTTGTAGGCAAAGTCACATCGCCCAACGCACATACTAGCTCGCTCTTTGCTTTTGACAGTGATTCCACTCTTTCACTCTGTTTCAATATGAGGGAATCGAGAGCGTCCCGTAGAGATGACGCTTTGAACTTAGATGGGCGGGTAAGGATCTCTTCGCAGATTCCCTTGCCTTCAAGTTCTTTCAGGTACTTGTAGACGTCTGCCTTCGCTATTGTAAGCGCGCGGGATAGGTCGGAGACTTCCTGAGGCCCATTGCTCAATAAGTGTAGGTATATCATTGCCTCTTTCCTTGACAAGCCGTAGGATACCAGTTCTTCGTCGAAGCTCTCTGTCTCCAATGGTGAGATCACCCTCAAGGACTCGATTGTTTCTAACCCTTTGCCAACATAGATCTATTCAGTGCTACTCATTTCCTCTTTTACGCTGTTACCCTTTAACACGGAGCCACGTGAGGCTCTGCTAGCGTCGAAGCGGACGGCCTTATTCCAGTTCTCATCAAATAACATGATGAATGGACTGATGAGCGACTGAACGTTAGTCCATATAGCTTTGATATCTCTCATGTCGATACCTTGTTCTTGTATTCCTGGCGTGGTAATGCGTATGAGAACCTCATCTTCATCCTTGATGATTGTGTCGGGTAGGCTTTCCAACGCAGGCGAGGTTGCCCATCTGACGCTTAATTCTAAGGGAAACTCAAGGTTTCTCATAATATCTATGAGGTTCTTGGTTTCCTCAACTGGAGAAACTGCTAGAATGCGGATTTCGGCTTGCTTCTCTCCTTTTCTGGTCTCAAGAATCTTCAGGTTCTCAACGTTCTCCAAGACCGTGCTGGAAACATAGGTCTTTGCAGTCTGGCCATGGATCAGGGCTCGAGCAATTGTCTTCGCGTCTAGCACCATCTTGGTCCCTCGTTCCAAGACTATCCCCGTATCCTTCAAAACCTGGAACTTCTGAGACTCCACCTCCGATAACATACTATGTGGTTGTGAATTGATCCAACGTGATAGTATCTCGTCCCTTTTTTTGGTCATAAGATCCGCTTTGATTTCTTCTTGCTCAACTATCGAACTGAGTACTGTGTCTACAGGGATAGCGGAGTATCTCTTGGCTTTTCCTGCGACCACAAGGCAGAACCCCCTGTTCTGGAGTGACCGCAGATGTCTGTGAACCTCGGCTCTGGCAACCCTACTAACAGCTGCGATCTCGCTCGGGCCAAGAGGCCCCTTAAGAACGAGTGCCAGGTAAACCTTGGCTTCATTTTCCATTAATCCGAAAGCCTTCAGTTTCTCAACTGCACTGTTTAGATCCATTTTCTCCTCTCGCTCCCATCCCTCAACCTTACTGAAAGTGGCTCAGTGTTTTAAGACTTTTGTCTTCGCGCATTACTCAGTCATTCAAACTGTCTTCCTCGAGATACTCCATACTGTGAGGGAAGGGGAAAGAGAGGGAATGTGAGGCATCCCTAGTCTTAGATCCACCCAAGGGGCAAGAAGACCGCAATACAGATGAAATCCACCGCGAGGACCGTCCCCAGAATCGTGAACTTCTTTTTGGTCGTCTTGGCGTCGTATACCCAGAATGCTATGACCATGAAGGGCAGGTAGCCTATAAGGAAGATAAGCCACGGAGCCCACGCATTCCACCATGGGTACTCCCAAACGAGTACACCGATGGCATTGAGCACGATTTCCACGATAACGCATAAGATGGAGTTGAAAACCGCGAAAAACCAGCGGTTGGGGATTTTCCCAAAAACTCTAATTTTCTTGTCTTCTGGTAGCACCTTTAGAACGAATAGGCCCATTACGGCGAACATCATCGTGATCTCGATGTTGAGTCCTATGAGGATGAGGTACGCGGCGTTTCCAGGAGTCATCCAGACGGCAGCGTAGTTTGTGAAGTGGAAGACGAGGGCGTTCCAAATCTCGTTGAATAGATCCATGCCCCAGAAAGCGACGGCTCCAAGGACGATGTTCCATTTCTTTCTCTCTATCTCATTGCCGTATGCAAGGAGAACGAGCAAGAAGATCGGGATAACGTACCACTGGAACTTTGACGCATCCCGGAGGATTGAAAGTGCTTGTTGCGCAGCGGGCGTTGGTGTCAAATCAAGACCTCCTGAGACAGGAATCGTTTGCCAAACCATTTAATGTCTTCGGCTCACACTTCACGCTGGGCTCCCAGCGATGCTAGAACGGGTTAACCGTCTATCAATGGGTCTGCGTACTTCTATCCAATAAAAAGAGTTTGAAAAAGGGGTTGAGAATTCTCTCTTCAGTTTCTAGCGCATTCTTTCCACGACTATGAAAAAGATGCAAAAATAGGCCAATATTTTCTATCACTGCGTTTCTTCCGGGCTCACTTTCTTTCTTTGACTTCATGGTTTAGCTTCTCGATGAAGTCTTCTATTTTCATCGCACCTAGGACTACGTTGTCTCTTGTTCTTACTGTTACCGTATTGTCTTTGACTTCTCTATCCCCCACTACTAGAATGTAGTTGATCTTCTGAAGGTGTGCATCTCTTATCTTCGCTTCTACCGTCTCACTTCGCAAGTCGGCGCTCACACGTATTCCATTCTTGTCGAGTTGCTCTTTCACATTCATGCACGCGTTGCCATGCCGATCAGCCACGTTTATTACTACCACTTGGACTGGGTTCAACCACAGTGGCAGCTTGCCAGCGTAGTGCTCGATAAGAATCCCCATGAATCTCTCCAAACTTCCCAGTATTACTCTGTGGATCATGACGCATCGATGTTCTTTGCTGTCCTCGCCAATGTACGTTAGGTCGAATCGTTCTGGCAGGTTCATGTCAAGCTGTATCGTTGCGCACTGCCACGTTCTCCCAATAGCGTCTTTGATATGGAAGTCGACTTTCGGACCGTAGAATGCGCCTTCTCCAGGATTCAGCTTGTACTTCATTTTCTTGTATTCGAGCGCATCTCTAAGTCCCTTCGTGGCTATCTCCCAAGCTTCATCTGATCCAATGGATTTTTCAGGTTTTGTGCTCAGCTCAACGCGGAACTCGAAACCGAAGATCTTGTATATGCTGTCAACGAAGTCGATTAGCTCAATTATCTCGTCGCGAATCAGCTCAGGCGCCAAGAAGATGTGGGCATCGTCTTGCGTGAAGAACCTTACTCTCAATAATCCTGAGAGTGTTCCTGAGAGCTCATATCTATGCACTATGCCGAACTCAGCCATACGAAGCGGTAGTTCACGGTAGCTGTGTTTCTTCTCCTTGTAGATCAGTATTGCTCCAGGGCAGTTCATTGGTTTTAGAGCGTAGTCAGCTCCTTCGATTTCCGTGAAGAACATGTTTTCTTTGAATGATTCGAGATGACCGGATCGCTTCCATAGGTTGGTACTTAGTATCTGTGGCGTTGAAACCTCCACGTAGCCTCTCTTCTTGTACTCTTCCCTTAGGAGCTCGATGAGCTTATTCTTAAGCGCAAGTCCCTTGGGTAGAAAGAAAGGCATTCCTGGACCTTCCTCGTGCAAGCTGAATAGCTCAAGTTCTTGTCCAAGCTTTCTGTGGTCTCTCTTTTCAGCCTCCTCGATCATGTGAATGTAGTCTTTGAGCATCTTCTCTGTAGGGAAAGCAACGCCGTAGATCCTCTGTAGCTGTGGGTTATTGGCGTCGCCGCGCCAATATGCTCCAGCAACCTTTGTCAGCTTGACTGCTCCCACTTTCCCCGTGCTTAGGGCATGGGGGCCTCTGCAGAAGTCCTTGAATTCGCCTTGCTCGTAGACTGTAACTTGGTCTCCTCCGAATTCTCCAACTAGTTCAACCTTGAACTTGTTGGCTTTGAAGAGTTCGAGCGCCTGGTTCTTGGGAACAATTATCTTCTTGAACAGTAGATCTGCCTTGATGATCTCATTCATTTTTGCCTCGATTTTCTTCAAGTCATCTGAGCTGACAGGCTCCATGTCAAAGTCATAGTAGAAACCGTCTTCGACAGCGGGACCTATTGTTGGGAGCGCCTCAGGGTAGAGTTCCGTTACGGCATGTGCAAGTATATGGGCAGCTGAGTGACGTAGAACCTCTTTCCCTTCCTTCGAGTCAAAGGTAAGCACCTCAAACTTGGAGTCTTTCTCAATGGGCGAGTTCAAGTCCACAGGAACTCCGTCGAGTTTTGCTGCAATTGCATCGGCGGCAAGCCTAAGCCCGATGTCGTTTGCGACCTCTGGTGGTGTTATCCCCTTGCGGTACTTCTTCTTCGACCCATCAGGAAACGTAAGTTCTACAGCGTCTGTTCCTTTTCCTTTGGCTGGCATTTCGCCTATTCATCTCCTGAACGGCTTCTAGATTCCTCTCTTGCTTTATTTCTTTGTTCATCGACCACGATAGCCTCCGCTAGGACCTCACTACGTTCATTTTCCTGTACAAAGAGAAGATAGCAGAGAACTCCAGCAGAAGATTTTTCGCAGCATGCTTGAAGAGGCTCTGAATCGCTACTCAGGTAGCTACCGCTAGGCAAAACGAGGTTATCAGAATCCACTAGCGGTTTGTATATCCCTCCAAGACATCGAAAGTTTCACCTCAAACCGAAGCCGTCTTCACAGAGTAGCACAAGGACGGTATTTGAGTCTTTCGGTATCAAATACTTAAAGGTATTTGAGTCTTAGTTCCCCGTCTGGTTCCGGAGCATCTTCTCTGCAACAACGGCGGCAATCCGGTCCATGAGTTTGTCTCTCTCCACCCGCAACAAGCCTCATCCTTAGAATGTTGCGGATATTGGAGTCGATCTCGAAGCCCAGGTTACCTTGGTAGACGTATGCTTCCTCGACCATGTCCTCATCGCTGAATGGCCTTGATCTGTACTTGAGGAACGCCGCTATCTTCTCCTTTGGGTCAACCGTCTCGTAGTGGACGGAGTTGTACGCGTCCTTTGGCAGCCTGTGACCTGCGAACCACTTGGCCATCCATATGTTGCCCTTCCACTGTGAGAAACAGAATCCACTGAATCTCGTATGAACATCCTTCAGGTATCTGGAGTTAAGCCCATCTCCATATCTTGCAGGTACGCTCGCTGGAGTCGCTCAATTGATTCTAGACAAGCCGATTATCGCTACTGAAACAAAATGTGTGGCGAAAGGAGACGACTACCGTGAATTTGTCTGTCAGGAAACCTGTTGACCACTTCCAAAACCGTTCTGGGGCTCGAACCAATTTAGTCACGAAGTGACTGTGTTCATAACCAAAGTTATATTTTTACGCGGTCCTATGTAATTCGGTAGAGCACCTTTTTCATTTAGTTGCTAGCCCGGAGAGAGTCTTTCGCTAGCAGAACTAAGCGGATGGCTTAGGAGTGGACAAGCAAGAATGGTCAATCATGTAAGTTTTGGTGTAAGTGAAGTTGACAGATTGATGGGTGGAGGTTTGCTCCCAGGTAACTGCTACTTGATGGAAGTTGAACCGGGCACGGAGGAAATGGTATTCATAGCGGCGTTTCTAAATGAGGGATTACGGCATGGAGACTTCTGCACGTTGATATTATATGACCGCCCTCATGAAGACGTAATCAATGGACTCAAGAGACTCGGTGTCAATGTAAGTGAAGCGCTAGACTCAGGTTCCATGATCATCGCCGACCTATACAGCGAAGGAGAATATGATCCTGAACGGCGAGGCCCAATCCTAACTACGGATAATCCGGGTGACCCTAACTCCGCGCTTCGAATCTACTATGACCTAGACGAGACTAACGAAATGAAACTCAAGAGTGGAAAATTTGCAGGAACCCGATCTGTTCTGTTTTCTTTGTCTTCTAAGATTATGTCCTTCAAGTTCGAACCAGCATACAAGTTAGTTAAGCAGGGTTTACGTGTTGTTAGACAACATAATGGATTGAGTTTGAATGTACTAAACCCTAGGATGTTCGACGAGACCGTGGTCGCCGCATTCGAACATCTATATGACGGTGTAATAATGCTAACAATAAAGGAGGCCAAGAGAGGATTCCAGAGGTTCATTCGGGTGAAAGTGTCCCCGATTTTCGGGTTCTATACCGACGAAGTTCCATATGACACTACCGAGGGGAAACCTCGTCTCGTAACACCGTTTACCGAACCTATACCGGACTTCAGGGATCACTTGAAATTCAACGTGGATGGAACTATAATCTTGACAGGTTCAAGATTCGTCCTCGTGAATGGCGTAGTCCTAACCAGCTTTATAGAGGAGCTTGTGAAGATGATCGGCTATGAGACCGTCACGGATGCAATCTATGTTCGTTTCAAGGTCAACATACAAAATGAGTTAAAGGGAATTCTGTCTTCTATGAATATTAAGTTAGGTGACTTCGATCCCAAGAAACTACTTGAGTTGCTTGTCGGTTACTTGTCGACCAGTGGACTGGGAATGACAGAACTGGTTAGATTCACCGATAGTCTTATCACTTTCAGAGTCAGAAATTCGCTTTGCTCATTAAGCAAGGATTTCAGTAGACCAATGGGTCCCTACCTTTCAGGTGTGTTCGCCGGGGTTCTTGAATTCCTTCTGGGCAAACCAATAAGGTGCGTTGAAACAAAATGTGTCGCGAAGGGAGACGAGTATTGCGAGTTTACGTGCGAAAAAACAAGTTGAGCGATCCTTGACCAGGATCAGAATCGTAATAATGGTCGAGCCATGAACAAATCACGTTCAGTGTGGTCAGTCCTCTAGGACTTACTGGCTGGTTTTATTGCACCGTGTTTCTCAATCTTCTCGAAGAGTCCAATCATTGCCCTTGTCGCCAGAAGCTTCTTGACCTCACCTATCGGAACCCACCGTGCCTCTTCTGCGTCTGACGAGGCTCCAAAAGTCCCCTCTATTGGGTGAACCAAGAACTAAATCATGACATAGTGAAATCTGATGCGGCTATCACTGTCTTTTATTATCCTATCGAGCAAAATGACAAGAAGGACTACTTGGACGCGTATCCCGGTCTCCTCTTCAACCTCTCTGTTGACCGCTTCCTCAACTGTCTCATCAAGCCCAACCACTCTGCCGGGGGAGACCAGAGTCCCTTCCCGGGTTCATTCTTCTTTTCTGCTAGAAGAAGATTGTTCTGACGGAGAATCAATGCCGCAACACCAACTAGGGGAGCATCGGGGTACTCTCTCTTAACATTCTTCACGCGCCCTCGTATGGGAGTACCCGTGGTGGAACATTGGTGCTCCGTGGCTTATGTTACCTATAGGCTACCTGCCCTTCATGGTCATAGCATTCTGGGTATACGATGCGAAAACTATGAAGAATAAGCTCGCTTTGTTAGGTACGATCCTCGCTTTGTTAGGTACGATCCTCGCTTTGGACTTTGTCTTAATTGCGATCTTGCTCCCTCTCCAATGGATCTGAGTCAGGGGACGCTTCACCTCTCTTTCTTTCTTGGTTCCTGCTTATGGTACTCTGCTTCTTGGTTTCGAACTTCTCTCCAACCTTCTGATACTTCTCATGGATCAGTTTTCTGTCGAACTCCCAGAACTCTTGAAGCATGGCATCCTGTTTCTGTCTTGTGAAGTAATCCACGATGGGGAAGAAGAAGTGTTTATCCTCCTTTTAGACATGTTTCGGATAAAACTCCGCTAGGGCTTTCAGCTTAGCGGAGACATCCTTCAAAGCGGTTTTTGTCACCCTTCACGTATCTGTCCTTAGCAGCGACCGGCTCCCCAACTTTTTTTCTCGCGTATGCGTGCTCTTTCACTAATTCATCGATTGTGTTCCTGTGCTCGAGAGCGAGCTTCTTCCTGTCAAGATTCTTGAAAAGCATATCTTCTTCCTTGCTAGCGCACGCTTTGAGTCTTTCGGTGCAGTCCTAGGAAAAGATGCTGCAGGAGAGCTGGACCCAAATACCAGCAAGTATTGGAGTCTTTCAGTGATGATTGGTCTTCCATTAGTTGCTAAAAACATTAATAATATGCGGGCATCAATACCCACGTATAAGCTCCAACTTTCGATATACGAGGTTTCGTCAATGAAAGTCGACAAACTAAAGAGAAAAGGGATACTGGCGGCGGTCAAGCGGGTTTCATCTGAACACAGGGAGATCGCACTAACCTACGTCTATGGCTCATTCTTAAGAGAAGCTGTTTTCAGAGATCTGGACTTAGCTGTAGTCCTGACAACATCTGTGCCTCCCTATGAAGAGGGGAAACTCTGCGGCGTTCTAGCAAGAGAGATCGAAGGAGGAATTAGGCCTAGAATCGAGGTCGATATTAGAGCAATCAACTCAGCTCCTCCTCACTTTCAATTCGAGGTCATAAGATACGGCCGACTGATTTTCGCTCGAAACGAATATGAGAGAATCCAATTTGAAGAGGGAGTTCTCACGAACTATCTAGATTACCAAGAGACACTGAAGTGGTTTGAGCAAGAGCTGATTGCAGAGAAGTGATCACAAATGTATGACAGAACTGGGATAATCGACCACATTAATGAGTTAGGTGAGTCAATGAGAGACTGGGAGCGCTATAAGCGGACGGTCACCCTTGAGGAATTGATGAATGATAGAGACAAGAGAAACATGGTACTCCATGCGATGCTAGTAACAATCCAAGCGTGCATAGATATTGCGAACCACATCATCGCTGAACGCAAGCTGCGGAGACCAGCAACTTATAGCGAAGCATTTGATATACTCGTTGAAGAGAAGTTCATCCCGACGAAGCTAGGTCAATCCCTTTCCGACCTCGCGAGGTTCAGGAACATAATCACGCATGTCTATTGGAGGCTCGACCTGAGAAGAGTACATGACACACTCAAAAAGGATCTATCTTACCTTCAGGAGTACTTGAAGATCATGAAAGAACGTCTAACAAGGCAAGAAGAGTGAAGCCTTAGGCTGGACGTTATCGGTTGCTCTGAAACATAAGAAATCGACCGAAAAGAGGACTGTGGGAAAACTGGACTCAACTACTGCCGAGTATTGCTGTCTTTCGGTGCTGTTGTCCTCCTAAAATCTTGTCGGATCTCGCGCTCTCGGTTTGTCGCGTGACTTCTAGGTGTTGCCCACCATCTGAGGTCTCCTATTCTTGGCGAACAGCTTAGTTTTCAACCAGAGTGAGAGATAGACGAGGCTCACAAGTACCGGAACTTCGATGAGGGGGCCTATAACTGTGGCGAAAGCCTGATCGGAATATATGCCGAATATCGCGACAGCAACGGCGATGGCGAGCTCGAAGTCGTTGCTGGCCGCGGTGAAAGATACGGCCGTCGCCCTCGGATATGTTGCCTTCATCTTATAGCTTACGAAGAAAGTTATGAGCCACATGAGGGCGAAGTAGCAGATCAAAGGTATCGCGATTCTTAAGACGTGGATCGGTAACTCTACTATATATGCGCCTTTCAGCGAGAACATTATGACAATGGTGAAGAGTAGTGCTATCATCGTAATTGGGCTGATTTTCGGTGCGAAGACCTCCTCAAACCATTTTCTGCCTCTAAGCTTTATGAGAGCAAACCTAGTTACCACGCCCGATATGAATGGTATTCCGAGGTAGATGAAGACCGTTATGGCCGCGTCGACTATGGATACGTTGACGTTTAAGCCTCCCACAACTCCAAGCGAACCTAGTAGAACGGTGACGAATAAGTAGATGTATACAGCGTAGAAGAGTACCTGAAAGACGGCGTTAAAGGCTACAAGGCCTACGGCATACTCTCTGTCTCCCTCTGCAAGCTCGTTCCATACGATGACCATCGCGATGCATCGTGCAAGCCCTACAAGTATCACGCCAACCATGTACAGAGGATAATCTGGCAGAAGAGTAACTGCGAGGACGAACATCACCATTGGCCCTACAACCCAGTTTTGGATAAGCGAGAAGGACAGGAACTTCAAGTCGGTGAAGACCTTGCTCATCTTCTCATACTTCACCTTAGCTAGAGGAGGATACATCATCAAAATGAGTCCGATTGCGATCGGTATCGAGGTTGTCCCGACGCTTAATGAACCTATTACTTCAGCGACATTTGGGTAGACATAGCCTATGCCAACGCCGATAGCCATAGCGAGGAAAATCCAGATCGGAAGAAACCTATCTAGCATGGAAAGTCTTTTCAAGGGTCCCCTAGGCATATGCCTCAACTCTGTACGGATTTATATTGACATATTCACATTCGTTAATACGACTTCACAAGATGAGATATATAAAGCTTAGTGGAATCCGCTCAAATTTATCAAGGGTACAACGGGGTCTTCTTGCTTAGAAGAATGTTCAGGAGAGTTGGAGAGTATAACCGACAGAAGAAAGAGTACACAGTGACACTATCCGTTTATTGCATCTATTCGGGCTTCAAGGTGAGTTTGCAATTCCCGCGACTGAGGTTGTAGTTCAACAAAACACATATTTGGTTTCGCAGATATGGATTAGCAAGGGATGAGAACATGTCGAAGAGTTATTCGGACCGGAGACTGGTCAGGCTGGTTGCTTCGCCCTATTGCCAGGGCAAGAATGCTTCCAGATACGCTGATGACCTGAAGAAGTTAGCTGCCGAAGTAGCGAACAAGGATTTAGCCATCAGAGAAAGCCGGCTCTTCAAGGCTCTAAGTGACGACAGCAGAATTAGAATATTGAAGTTATTGATGGTCCGCAGGATGTGTGTTTGTGAGATAATGGCTGCACTGGGCATGACGCAACCAACTGCATCTCACCACTTAGTGCTGTTGGAGAAGGAGGGTTTGCTAGAAAGGAGGAAAGAGGGGAAATGGGCTTACTATTCCCTTGCAAACCCAAAGATTGTTGAGACCATAAGGAGAATCGAATCTCTTAAGTAAAAAGACCTGAGATGGTCGTCCTCTATGAAGTAGGCGATTTTGATGGTTAGTACGGTTAGAGGGATGTTAATGCTTGATTGTTATCTCGGGTTCAATGACTACGTCAGGTCTTATTGATTCTGCTATCAGACTGAATTTCCTCGCTAGTTGCATCGCCTGTCTAACCTTCTCTTCTGTCGAATTTCTGACTACTATTCTTGGTCTCAGAATCAGCTTCGTAAAGACGGATGTTCTATCAAGTCTGTCCTGAACTGTCCCCTCAGCTTCACATTCATAAGACAGAAGTTCTATCTTCATTCTCTGTGCGACACAGATGAACATCATGTGGACACACATATTCAGCGAAGCGACGAAACCATCCTCCGGAGTCATCACCCCTTCTTTGCCATGAAGACTTGGAGGAGCGCTAAAATCCATTCGGGTGCCATTCCCACACTCAAGGCTACCAGTATTTCCGCCCAGCCAAGTTACCTTGGTTCTGTAGACTGGCAAGAACCACCACACCACTCCTACATATTTGTCTTCATAGTAAACACGATGATCCCATGGACAACATCATATCGGCATGTCTAGTTACCCGGCTTGGATTGAACCTCACCGATCTTTTTCTTCATTAACTTAAAATAGGAGTTATCAGAGAGCAAGTGCTCGAAATCTTTCTCTGTGTTACTCGCTTCAACTGTGACTATCCAGCCTTTACCATACGGGTCACTGTTCAAGAGCCCAGGTTCATCCAAAAGTCTGTCATTTCTTTCGACAACTTTGCCGGTGACGGGCGCATGAACTGAGATGATAGTCTTCACAGTTTCAAACTGAGCCAGCTCAATGCCTCTATCATAAGTTCTGCCTAAATCAGGCAATTGTGCGATTACTACATCGCCACTCGTTTTCTGAAGGAAATCAGTTATCCCAATCCTCCACCTTCTCTCACCCGCACCAGCCAGCCAGACATCATCTTCGGAGTACTTGATGCCTTTAGCCACTCTGAAGATGAATTTGTCGATGGTAAATTCAAGAAACTCCATCTTCCTACTCCTCCCCTCTATCATTCTCTTTGCTTTGAGCGTTCACGTAATCTTCGATGATTGCTGCGACCTTGGAAGCAATGGTGTTTGCCAACTCTGTACCTTTTGGCTCAAGTTTCCTTCTCGACTCCATCTTAAGCATGACGTGTTCTCTCTTCATGAAGTCAGTAACCACAACCGATGCTATGGGTTGACCTCCGACCTTCTCGACACTTCTTTTTGCACAGAGCTTATCACAGCCGTCAATTGTGATCGTGGGTGACTTAGTTACAAAGCTTCTCTCCTCCTCTCCTCCAGCCAAATAGAGAGGAATGCATATCGTCATAGTATCATTCGGTTTGAGTTCTTCCAGGACTTTTCTTGCAGCCACTCTAGAGACCATTCCCTCAGGGATCTCTTCTCCGCTGCACGTGACCACGCCAACCTTGTTCCGCATCCAATCTCCATGTTCACTCAAACATGCGACCTCCTTAGAACTAACTATCCTTGTTTAATAGTTTGTCGACCTCTACACTCAATTGTTCAGCAACCTTTCGTGCAAGCGCCCTTCCGCCCGACCCAGGCTCTAGCACCGAGGCAGTTGAAGGCTTCAGATTTTTGAACATCCGCATGAACTCGGCCACAGTGAACGCCTTGATCGTCGTCGCACCTGCGTTCTCAGCAGAAACCTTCGCACACTTGTTAGGGCACCCATCAATAGTTATGCATGGATGCTTCCTAAGGAGCACGACAGCTTCCTTGTCCTTGAGCGCAACCAGTGGCAGACAAGTCGTCGTCGTGTTCTCTCTTCTCATTTCATCTGTTACGTGGTAGAGAACCAAGCGAGTGATCGACCCTAGAACCTTACCTATGCCACTACACGCTAACATGACAATCTTGTTATCTTCGCCCATGTTGGCCCAATCCTTCTTTTAATCCGTTCCGATACATGTAAAGTGCTCAGTTGCATTGATTTTTCACATATAAAAACATATTTATACGTTTGAATATGTCACCTATGCGCCAAACATATTTATAAACATAAATATGTATCCTCTGACTCATGGAACCGCAGACAGCAAGAATGGATCTAGAAGGTGGCAGACCATGGATAAGAAAGTCAAGGTCGAAGTGTTTGTTCCTACTGGTGCCTGTGCATGTTCGTGGCAGAGCTTCATGGACAAAGTCTGGAGTGTTGTCCTGAAATTCAGGGACCACGTTGACTTCCAAGTTAAGCAAACTTTCTCCGATGAAGCCTTGGAATATGGTCTGGCATCAACCAAGGCCGTAGTCGTCAATGGAGACATCAAGATGACCGAGTACCTGTTCAACACACAAAAGCTCGAAGATGCCATCCGCAGTGAAGTAGAAAAATAGAGCCTATGCGCGCCGAAAGAATAGGATGCTGGCAGAACTAGACTCAGATAGCGCCCAATATTAGAGTCTTTCGGTGGAGTCAGAATGATACTTGGGCATTGTTGCCCTCCCATCCCATTAACGCTTAATGTGGTGGAATTGGGATCTGTTACTAACACAGATTTCAAGTGAAGTGTTGTTGGCAGAATCTTATGGCTGGAACTGTGTGGTAGGCGATTCCAATCATGTGCGGTGACGATGCTGCTCTCGGATCAGTGTATATTTCGAATTGATGGCGGATCCCCAACTCTTTCAATGTTTGATGGATCTTCTCAGTTTCTCCCGATAATCCGAATTCATCTGTGCCCTCACAGTTAATCAGCAGCTCGACCGTCTTCAGAGCGCCAGGGTTTTCCCTAATCATTCTGTTGAAGTCGTATTTCTGCCAGTTACTAGCTGACTTCTCATTCAGGTGAATGATTTTTCCATCCTTGTCTCTTTCGATGGAAGCAAGTAGAGGATTATCACCGGAGAAAATCATATCGCAGGTGTCCAGCAGGTCAATTGCTGATGATTTGCCGAGCTGTTCCGCCATTTTTCTACCCAGTAGCTTCTCGTAGGCAGGTATGACCAATTTCCAGTCTAGAAGATCAGTAGTCATGTTTGCGGGGCTCAGTGATGCGACCGAAATGAATTTTTCAGGATGGTGGAGGCATATGCTTAGCGTTCCATATCCCCCCATAGATCCCCCATCAGAGCTCTGTACTCCTTGTCAGCCAAAGTTCTGTAATTCTCATCAACGTACTCCAAGACATCCTTGGCAATAAAGTCCTCGAAGTTGCCTGTGAAGGGGGAATTAATGTAGAAGCTTCCTTCGGTCTCCACCGCCCCAGTTAGATCCCTTGCGCCGCCCTTCTGGGGTAGGTGTAGGCTACCGTCCGGTTGGACGAAGACAAATGGTCCTAGTTCTCCCCTCTTAATCAGCTCGTCAAACGTCGCATAAGAAGGTATGCGGTTTAGATCAATTTGCTAAAGGACTTGTTTTGGAATCAGTTGTAGTGGCAGGTTCTTGTTATCCTCTAGGCGCGGAGACACTGTCATTTTCTGACTATTCCCGCCGTAACCGTGGAGAAAGTATATGGTAGGGTATCTTCTATTCTCAGATTGAAAGTAACCTGGCGGGAGATAAATGTGCAATTCACGGTCGGTTCGACTATTGATGGGGTTACCTTCTAGACTCTTTGAGTGCAGGCGGCCGATCCTATACGTATCTTCGTCATTCTCCTCAGGCATGACTTCCCCTCCATTACCCAATCATCTTAGGATAAACTACTCAGTACATAGTGTTGAGATGGCTTATAAGATTAAGATTTCAAAGCGCACCATTGATTCGTGCGGCGCGCAAAGGGGCAACTGACGCATCGAACCAAGAATCCCAGAAAAAGAGGCTGCGGGAGAATTGGACTCAAATACCGTTGGGTCTTTGAGTCTTTCTGTGAGGACGTCGGCGCTGTTGAATGTCGGGATCTTCTGGCAGAGTCTAGGCGGAAGATGCCAATTCGCCCTTTCTGTTTCGTCCACTATATGACTTCTGAATAACAGCGATTTATGGCGTAATCCGTCAATCACAAGGTTTCAACTACAACAGCGTTATTCTCTCAAATGCTCTTTTGACTCGTGCATAACCTGTCAAATTTAATTAAGAGCCAGCACATAACAGGGAAGCGGCTCTAAAGTGAGAGAAAGAACGCTGGCAAAGATAGATAACTCAAATCAATATATGGTTGACGTCTAGACTGATATGCTGAGAGAGGTGAATTCTGATGTCCACAAGAAAAGAACTGAAACCAACTACTGCCCTATGTCCGACACCGGTAATCTTGGTCACGTCTACAGATGAGAATGGAAAACCGAACATCATCACGTTAGCATGGGCCGGGAACATATGTTCTAATCCTCCCCAGGTTGGAATCTCTATTCAACCGCCACGTTATTCAAATGGCTTGATCCGCACGATCGGGGAATTCGTAGTCAATATACCTACGGCAGACATCGTGAGAGAAGCCGATTACTGTGGCATGGTATCTGGAAGAAAGTTTGACAAGTTTAGAGATACGAAACTCACACCCATGAATGCGACAAGAGTAAAGCCCCCAATAATAGCAGAGTGTCCGGTAAGCATCGAATGCAAAGTCAAAAACATCATAACGCTAGGATCCCATGATCTGTTTGTCGGAGAGGTCGTTAACATCGATGTATACGAGAAGGTCTTGGATAAGCGGAATAAAGTCGATTTCGGGAAACTCAAAGCCATAACTTGGAATCCGCTGTCAGGGGACTATTACAGTGTCGGGGAAAGATTAGGTTTGATCGGTTTCTCGATGAAAAAATGATCCCTGCACTAAGAAGGTTCAAGATCGAGGGCGCGACCCTCTACTGGTGCGCGTTGATATCCGCTGATATTTCGCTTTCCTTTTTCTTGACAGAACGATTCTATCCGTCTCTCAGAATGAGTAGAGCCGTAATGTATCTCCGTACTTTGAACAACTGGAGAGTCCGCCTCACAAACTTGTCCGAAATCACCAAGAAAGCTGCAGGAGAATTAGACTTGAATACGACCAGGTGTTGGAGTCTTTCGGTGGTCCTCTTGCAAAAGATACAGCTAGTAATTACTATTGTCTGGACAAGATAGCTTCCGAATGACAAAGCTTCTGGGTAATGTATTAATCACTAGGTTTGATTTCTTCCAAGAGCGTTATCCTATTTCTCGAAGATTCACCCAGTTTCTCTACCAGTCTCCTGTCGCCGGTCACCAGTTTTACGTCAAGAACGATCGACATCGCCATATAGACAGCGTCGTAAACGGATACGCCTTGGGACAATGAAACATCGAAAGCTTGAAGCCAGATATCAGCAGTCATATCCAAAGCGATTTGCATGTCTCTCAAAGCAGTGATAGAGTCAAGTAGGTCTGCCTCGGTCAATCCATAATGCGGGTGAAATCTCAACGCATTCGCCACTTCATAATAGATCAGATTCGGCGCTACTAGCTCAATCTTCTGACCCTGATACGAATCTCTTAGTTGCAGAGCCTTGTTGCTGTCTCGTTCCGTAACGAACCATTTGACGGCAACCGAGGCATCTACGACTACTCTTTCCATAACCGGACATCCCTCCAGCGTCTGATGGTTTCTGCGCTGTCATAGTCGCTTTTCCCGCGTCTTTTTTCAAGAGACTCACGGAGTTCATCAGACTTCCTTGAAGCTCTTGCTACAAGATCCCAATTCTTACCTTTTAACTTCTCTTCAACTTTGAGTCTATCTGTGATGGCTCGTCTGACAACCTCACTCCAATTTATGTTTTTGGCTCGCTCCATTTTCCTCTTTAGGTGTTCAGGAATTCTGATTGTCATACTGGTTGACATTGGACTCACGTATTTACGTTGTATATACGTGTATTTAAACTCTCTGCGAAACACATCTAAAGGAGATTTGGATCAGCCTCTCGCAAGTATGATTAAGAAGCACAGAGACGAAGCGACTTGATCGCAATTGCAAGGAGTGGATCTAGCACAAGTTGTATGGCATAGAAAGAGGCTGAGGCTGCAGATTGATCATAGAAGCGCACTTCTTGCACGCTTCAAACCTGAGCCGCGAAACCCTGAATGATCTGATACAAATGTAAACAGTGGTTCGTCAATAATAAGTACGCCTCGGATAGCATTGCGTTACGCTACTATCTGAGAGCATCTGTCGAGCAAATATGAAAAAGAGGGTCTCAGGAAAACTGGACTCAAATACCGCCAAGTCTTTGAGTCTTTTGGCGCGAGGATCCCGCAGAAACTGCCTGTAAGAGATCCTAAGCGCACGGATCAACCAGCTGAGTTCTCCCAGAAAGGTTTTTGTCGAACAGCATATACAATGTAATCGAATAGACACGCGTCCACTATATTGAATAGAAGTGATTACGTTGAAATTTCATGGCATGAGAGAATGGCGGGATCACCTGCCTGGATTACGCGGGAAGAAGATCCTCATTCTCCCACTCACTGCCGTTTGCTCAATGCTGGGGACATGGGCTTTCTACTTCATCCTCGACAATTTAGCCCGCTGGTTTCCGGCTCCGTCTCTCATCACTGCTGAGCCGTGGCTACCCCTTCTTGGACGGGTAATCGCCCTGCCTTGTGCATACCTGCTGGTTCTTTCCGTCTTTCGCCGGCGGGCAGGGTTGCTTGCCCGTGACAAAGCGACTGCTTACCAGCGCGCCTTAATCCCGGGCTTAGCGGGCTTTGCCAGCATCATCGCCAGCATCATCCTCATATTTGACCCGCTTATTTGGTTCCCGATGCGATTGATCGCCCTTCCTCCGCCGGCTAATCCTCTGACAACTACCCTCGCGTCGTCGGTGTGGGACCTGCTCGCCCAGCACTCCTCAACTACTACTCCTCTCTTCCAGGTGGTTTTGAGCATTGCGGTTGTTGTGTTTGGCCTCTTGTTGATTGTACGTTCTGTCGAGACCTTCGGCTTCGATTATGCGGTTCTTGTCTACCTTTATTATCCAGAAGAAAGTCGACTCATTGACCAGAAGATTTACAGCATCGTCCGGAACCCGCTCTACGCAGGCATCCTCGTGGTGGGACTCGGAGGAGTTTTTCTCCGATTTTCCGCCTATGCTGCTATCTTTTGGGTACTTGTATGGCTGTTATTCGTTGTCCACATTCATTTTGTGGAAGATAAGGAACTTGTCGAGCGGTTCGGCGATTCTTTCCGGAGATACCAGCAAAGGGTGCCGTCCCTCTTCGTGCGCCCGCGGAACTGGGGCAAGCTTGTTCTATTCTTGTTTGGAAAGTGGAGATAAGTTTCCCCATTCTTAATTTGACATCTGAAAAGTAGACGCCGGCGAATTGAGCGCAGAGCATCCGAAAATGTATGTGGTCAGATTCCTGATTGCAGCCTGGGCATCAGGTTGCGGAGTTGTGAGGATGGACAATTAATGGATCGACACATGTAGCGCATGCCAATGCCTAGAAAAAGAAGTGGTGGAGGATCGTTTTGATACATCTGGCTATATTCAAGTAACCTTCTGAATGTACTTTCTTGTATCCAAATGACTCTGACCGATGATTAATCAAGGGAAAAAGGGTTGTGGGGGAATTAGACTCAAGTACTGTCGAGCAACCTGCGTATTTGTCTTGCTGGTTAAGATGAGAACCGTGTTTCTGACAGCTTTACTATGGTGTGTTCCGTGTCTACTTGATCCTCATATGAGGGGGTTTCGTAATCTCTCATTCTCGCTCAGTACTCTCTGTTTATCACGAAGTCCACAAGTTCAGAAATCGAGCTTGCTGCACTGCTTGATTTGAAATGCGGGGCAATGTGATTGTTCAGAATGTCTTTGCTCTCTGAAGCAAATTCTCTAGCCTTCTTCTTGCCATGATCTATGCTTCCGTACTTCTTCATCAAATCGAGTACGTATTCCATTTCACCCTTGCTTTTGGCTGACCTGTCTTTGTTCAGTGTCTTCGTCACCTTGTCTCTTTCTGCACGGCTACAACTGTTTAGCATGTTTATCAGCATCAGCGTCCTCTTTCCTTCCGCTATATCTCCAGCAATTTCCTTGCCGTACTTCGCCTCTTCTCCGACAAGATTCAAGAGATCATCCTGGATCTGAAAACCGATCCCGAGTCTCATCCCGAAATCGACTAGGCGATCGAGTACCTTCTTTTCTGCTCCAGCGATTATGGCACCAGCTCTGAATGGCGTTATTATCGTATACCAAGAGGTTTTCTTCCCTGCCATCTGACAGTAGTCTTCCTCGGTTAAATCATATCTTCTGTTTGTAATCCAGCTGAGTTCCATCGCCTGTCCTTCCACAGTCTCCGTGCATAATTTCTTGAATTCGTCAAGGATGCGAAACGTTAATTCATCTCCCAACAATTTCCTGTTGTCAATTAGTATCTCCCACATTTTTGCGTGTAAGCCGTCTCCAGCGTTGATGGCAAGTGGAACTCCATAAATCTTGTGTAAACACGGCTTACCTCTCCTCATTTCGGAATCGTCCTCTATGTCATCATGTATCAATGCCCAGTTCTGAAAGACCTCCAGAGCAGTGGCTGTGCGAAGCGCTTGCATGGGATTGCCTCCAAAAGCCTCGCAGCTGAGCATGCAGAAAGCCGGTCTAAGGCGTTTCCCACCCCTCATAGGGTACTCTCTCATCAAGTCGTACAGTTCGTTCGGTTTCTTCGAAGGAAGGTAGGGGGCTAGCTCACCTTCAACGGCTTTTCCCTTTTCTACTAAAACACTAATTATGCTCAAGTCGACACCTTCTTCAAACCTTGTCTGATAACATAATAGAGCTGAAGAACGATATTTGTCCGTTATTCTATCGATCGATGACCCGGGAACACTTGATCTTGTCTCGATTTAGAAACGCCTCGCATTTGCTAACCGAGTTGTTGGAACATAGAACCAGAAGAACGTTACAAGTATTATCCATATCGCTTAGTAGAGCGTTCCTTTCAGGAGCTCGGCTGGTTTACCGGATCGGGACATTGAGGCTACAAAGGATTCATTCTTTAGCTTGCCTGTGCCAATCGCAATAAACAACAATGCAAAGAGTATAGGAACAATCATTGCTATGAAACGGCTATAGAAGTCTCCGCTATAGAGCATCCAAGTCACAAGAAACACGGGGGCTGCGAAGATGTCTACAATCTTCCTTGTGACGTTCGTCGATAGTTTTCCGCCTTTCTGAATTGAGCCGTTTATTATGATAACAAGAAGCACAGCGATGAACGAAATTATCATAACTATTATATCCCAGATTTCTGCCAGTCCAGGACTGAGGAGATTGAATACCAAGCCCACATCCTCCAAATTCTAGGTTAAACCCTATTACAGGTTTACTGTGGTTCATTCTTATTATGTTTTCCAACATCAATCCTCCAATTCTTCAGAGCATCAAGCTGGGGTCACGGATATCAAAGATCTGAGAAACCATTAAGACAGAAAGGTTATTCTCGAGGGAAGCACTGCAGAGGTCCCATGGCAAAACATCATACATGTTTCCGAAGATACGTCGATGACGGCTAGAGTGTATCCAGAAGGAAGAATGTTAGGATGGAGAACCAGACTCAGATACCGCCGAGTCTTTGAGTCTTTCGGTGGCGTCGGAATAGCAACCGTTACATACTATCTTACCCTTTCAGAAGACTATGTAAAGTATGATTCAGCCAGTCTATAAGAAGACCGGTAGCCGCATTGCTGAGAGAATCAGGGGGGAACGCAAATAAAGATAAGAGCACACTAGAATAACGGGCTATCAATAGAGAGTGAGGGCGTCAGTGGTGAGTGCGCAAATGAAGAGCAAGGAAGAGATCCTGCGAATACTGAAACGGGAACTTCCTTTCATGAAGAACAAGTACAAAGTAAGGAGGATAGCCTTGTTTGGCTCCTACGTAAGGGGTGAGCAGAGCGAGAAAAGCGATTTGGATGTGCTTGTTGAGTTTGGGGAGCCAGTGGGTTATTTCAAGTTTATAGAGCTTGAGGAGTATCTAAGCATGAAGCTTGAGGTCAAAGTTGACCTTGTGACTCCAGATGCTCTGAAGTCTCTAATCAAGCCTTACATAATGGGGGAGGCCATATACGCCTAAGAAGAGAAACATCAAGCTTTTCTTAGTGGATATACTTGAAGCGATAGATAGCATCAAGTCATACACGCAGGGCATGGACTACAGTTCTTTTGAAAAGGACAAGAAGACAAGAGATGCCGTTGTGAGAAACCTCGAGGTTATAGGCGAGGCCGCAAAGAACATTCCGGAAGAGACCAGGAGAAAACACTCTGATATCAACTGGAGGGTGGTAGCGGGCATGAGAGATAGGCTTATCCACGAATATTTTGGTGTGAGCGTTCAGATAACTTGGGAGACCGTCAAGAACGATCTTCCAACGCTTGAACGCATAGTAAGAAAGATCATGGATTCCTATTCAGCTGAATGAAGCACCCGCAGAAGTCGAAAACTACACTGGCAAGGCCATGAACTTGCTTAAATGGGCGATAGAGCAACCTGTGACCCAGTAGCTTCGATTCAAGAAGTCTCGTGCACACAAGATACCTACTCAAAAAGATGGCTGCAGGAGAACTGGACTCAAATACCGCCGAGTATCGCAATCTTTTGGTGGCGCCTGCTAAGCATGGTCCCAGTTCCCAATGGAATACTGGGTTTAGCGCCAGGAAGAATAGCTGACTTTAAGGACCCTACATGCTATTCTCGAGATCCAAGAGATGCTATCCCTTGGTCAACCTTAACCCTAGCTTAACATATGCGTATTCTAGACCTTCTCGCAATGTGCCACAAGTCACAATAGCTGAAAGGTCTACGCCGAGAGCCACCAAAGTTGCTGCAACATCTGGCCTAATGCCCGTGACAATGATGTCTGACCCCATTAACCTAACAGCCTGAACCGTCCTAAGAATGTGGTTCGCTACCTGCGTGTCTATTGTCGAAATACCAGTGACATCCATGACAATCATATCAATCTTCTCTTTGGCTATGTGCTCCAGGATAGACTCAGTGAGTTGTTTTGCGCGAGCTGTGTCAAGAATACCTACCATAGGAAGCATTGCAATACCCTTTTCAACCTCCACGATAGGCGTGGAGAGCTTCCTAATCATCTCTTCCCTCTCTTTTAGCTCTTGCATCTGTGTTTTGAGCTTTTCCTCCGCAGTCTTGCGTTTTGTGATATCAACGGATAATATGACTATGCCTTCAGGTGCCGGTTGAATACTCAGCTCGAACCAACCCTTCTTGCCATCTGGGAATTGAAATTCGTTTTCCATACGTGTAGCTACTCGTTCCTTCATGCATTTCTGGAGGGCGGCAAACATCTCGGTTTTCTCGATTCCGGGATATGCTTCCATCATCGTCTTGCCTAGCAACTTCTCCTTTGTCGTCCGCCCGTGATTGGCAACAGCATCATTGACATACAAATAGCGCCAGTCGTACCCGATAATTTGACAGCCTTCCATCAAGCTGTCAAGCGTTTCTCGCAAATGCCTCAGGGACTCGTCGACTCTCTCCATCTTTCCGCGCTCAGAGTGCGCCTTATCTGCCACGGGATATTCCCCAGTATAGTAGGCGGGGAATCTGCTATTTAACTCTAGACTCACGACGGCGAGTTCTGTTGTAGATTCTCATGTGGATATGGAGCGGGTGTGCTCTACATTGTCGGGACTGTTTTTCTTTTTAAGTCGAAGAAGGTTATCTAGACTAGACAGTGAAAGGTATCTTTCTAGTCCATAATGAGGTAACCTGCGCATATCTTCGATCCGAGTGATTACTTCGACAAGTCGAATGAGTTTGTAAGTGAACTGAAAACTGCTGAATATTTCCATTTTAAGTTCATGAGGAATCTATGGAGCGTGGATAGACTCGATGTTTCGATTCCATCGAAAGTCCATTTTTGCTCAATTGGATGCACAGACATAGTAGGAAAAGGAATCAACAACATTTCGTTTTTTCCAAACCTGTATAAGCATCGGTTGGAATTATGCAATTTATGAGTTAAGCTGGTGATGCTGAGGGTGAGCAGCAAACCCGGAAACACGTCAGACTGGATTGAAGCCGCTATAAAGCAGTTTGTGAACAAATCTCCCGAGAATTCAATGAAAAATAAGGAGAATGAAAGGGCTTGGGCGGAACCCTTAATAGGTTTCTCAAACGGAGCTGATCCGCTCTACCAGTTCTACAAGAAAGACATAGGTGAATTCTATCTCGCACCATTGGAGATATTTGTTCACGCCTTTCCCAAAGCCAAGTTGACTGATAATTTACTCACAGTAATAAGCTGGATCCTCCCGCAAACCGAGGCGACTAAATCAGAACACAGGAAGCAGACCAAATATCCAACCGAGAGATGGGCCAGAACTCGCATCTATGGCGAGGAATTCAATGAAGTGCTTCGTCGGTATGTTGTCGCCACCCTCTCCCAGCAGGGGTATGAGGCGGTAGCACCTTGGCTCTCCCCTCTCTATCGTTCCAGGAAATCTGAGAAATACCTCAACGCCTCGACTTGGTCGGAGCGCCATGCCGCTTACGCCGCTGGTCTTGGAACATTCGGGCTCTGTGATGGGTTAATCACTCCAAAAGGAAAGGCCATGCGCTGTGGCTCAGTAATCGCCAAGATTGACATCAAACCATCTAGGAGACCCTACACTGACCACCACGCCTACTGCCTCTTCTACTCTAAGGGAACGTGTGGCAAGTGCATTGACCGGTGCCCCGCCAGAGCGATCTCCGAAGCTGGGCACGACAAGACGAAATGCAATGAATACCTTGACATGACCCGGGAATATGTTAGAGTGCATTACGGATTCAACGGTTATGGCTGTGGATTATGCCAGACGGGCGTACCTTGCGAGTCAGGGATTCCCAGCTGAATCTATCCGGCTCAGACTCGTTCATGCACTGCATTCCTTGGTGCAAACTTTAGCCTGTCTATGACCGCTTTTGTTTTGTTATTTGCGCTTGTCTGTGGCATCTACCGTCGCGCCCCGGATTGGTACTAGCCATAATGCTTTTTAACATACCCCATAATCTAGAGTCGAAATAAATCAAGGTGAAGAACATGAAAGGATATGTGACCGCAATTGAAAAAGAGACAAGGAAGAATACAGATTTCCGGCGAGTGTTGTATACGGGGAAGCATAGTCAGCTCGTTCTCATGAACCTTAAGGCTGGGGAAGAAATAGGCATGGAAACACACAAGACTGTCGATCAATTCTTTCGATTTGAGCAAGGGGAAGGAAAGGTAGTTATTGATGGCGTCGAACATCCTGTCAAGGATGGAGATGCAGTTATTGTCCCAGCGGGCGCCAAGCATAACGTGGTCAATACTTCCAAGAAATCGGAACTAAAACTGTACACGATCTACTCGCCGCCTGAGCACATAGACAAGGTAGTGCGTCACACCAAGGCAGAAGCGATCGCGTCCCCAGAGGAATTCGACGGTCGAACCACGGAATAATCTGCCATGATAACGCCGCATTCGATGACGCATCTGGGCTCTGGCATAAGGTCCTCAGGAATTTGAGTGCGGGATCTGTGAAGACCTGTGAGCCGGGTCCTGCGTTTCACTTCTTTTTTCAGTCTCTATACCCGAAGCTCAACCCCTTCGACCAGCACCGACAATTTGTGTTCTCTTTATCATGACCAACACCATCTTGTAGTCGCACGAGAAAAAGGCACCGAACAACGGGGCTCAAACATGGGTCAATAATGCAGTCTTTCACTCTTCTCAGCAAGAATTCAATGGCTGTTGCAGCTCGAGCCTCACTTCTGATTCTTGTTCCTTCCCCTCTCTCCTTTCTTCTTCGTCGTTCTCCCACCAATCGTATTCTCTGAGTTCGTCGTCCAAATCTTTACACACTCTTATCACCTCTTTACCAGTTTAATCTCGTTTACTCTCATTTCCGTGGCCTCGGCTTCTTGGCTATTGAGTTTCTGAAATATTCCTGAACTCTAGTCAGGTCTTTCATTGTGTTCAGAGTGAACCACTCACCTAAGTATCTTAGTCCCCTCAAGCGGTTCGCTTTGATAATCTGATGCAATGCCTTCGATTCGAGGTCTCCTTCTGTTGGAAAATACTTCGTAACCATTTCCTTCGAGAAGACGTAGTGCCCTGAGTTAACCCAGATGTCAAGCATTGGGTGCTCCTCAAAGTCCTTTATTGAGTCGTCTTCTTCTCGCAGGGTGATCTTTCCAAATGGAAGTGGCGGTCTTGCGAGTAGCACTGCGGCACCACGATCAGCTATTTCAAATAGGCTCTTTGGATCATAGAAGACAATGTCATCGACATTCATCACGTAGAACTTGTCGGTCTCGACTAGTGAAAATGCTCTCTTGACCGCGCCCCCTGTACCAAGATTCCTTCTCTCAATGCAAACCTCAACTCTTGGGTTCTCAAAGAGCTTGGATTCCGAGAAGGACCTGTTTGAGGCTAATACTATCTTCTGAATCCCGCCATCGATCAGCCAGCGTATTTGTCTATCCAGCAAGCTCTCTTCTGGTGTGATATTCAGCAGAGGTTTGGGTGTCCACTCGTCTGGCTTTAAGGTCCATCCTTCTCCTCCGCACAGGATGATTGCTTCGTACATCCCTTTCTTTGGCACCTTTCCAGTCTCGTCATCTAAGTCTTTGCTCATCATTATCGCCTCTTTTTGCACCTTTGACTAGCTCGTTGATTATTTGACATCATAAGTTGATGCGTTGACCGGTAACAAGGTACTCTAAGGATTCCGCTATGTATGCAGCGTGGTCAGCTATTCTTTCAAGGTGACGAACGAAAAGGACGTCTGCAACAACGCACTTCGTCTTTATCGGCGGTTGCTCCACCAGCTTGTTCAGAGATTCAATATACATCTTGTCGATCTTGCGCTCGATCTCACCTATCTTCTCAACGAGTCCGAGATCCCTCTTCCTGATGGCATCGATACACATGTGAATTATCTTTTCAACTTCATTCATCATGTTCTTCAAAGGCAACCATGGCAGCGCACATTCATCATAGCTTATGTTGAACCTTCTGTAGATGAAGGAGATGTCCCAGGCGTATCTGCCACACCTAGCAAGGTCATATGCGATCTTCATGTAGGATCTTATGGTTCTCAGATCGGATGCCACTGGTTGATACCTGGCCAGCAGTTCAGTTGCCCTCTCCTCGATTTCTTCGCTTGAGGAGATCAACGTTTCGGAATAGATACGAACTTTGTCGAATTGGTTCAACCCTTTTGTGCTGCAATCAAAGGACAGTAGAATAGTTTTCTCGGTTAAGTCTCCCATCTTGAGGAGAAGATTTGACAGTTGTTTCAATCCCGTATCAATGAGTCTACTCATTCACCTTCACCTATCCAAACCTACCTGTAATGTAGTTCTCAGTAAGTTTGTTCTTTGGATTCTCGAATATGGCCCTTGTGTTCGCATGTTCGATTAGTTGACCTAGGTAAAGGAAGCCCGTGTAATCGGAAACCCTTGCTGCTTGTTGCATGTTGTGCGTAACAACCACCACGGTATAGTCCTTGCTAAGATTTCTCATGAGTCTCTCGATTTTCGCAGTTGCCGAAGGATCAAGGGCTGAGCATGGCTCATCCATCAAGATCAGTTCTGGTTCAACCGCCAGTGCCCGAGCAATACAGAGTCTCTGTTGCTGTCCTCCCGACAGACTCGCACCGGATTTGTTCAACTCGTCTTTGACTTCATCCCAAAGTTCCGCCGACTTCAGGCTCCCCTTGACGACTCTGTCGAGTTTTTTCTTGTCGCTCACCCCGTTCAACTTCAGCCCGGCTGCGACGTTGTCGTAAACGGACATTGTGGGGAAGGGATTAGGTTTCTGAAAAACCATTCCTATTTTTCTTCTAATCTTAACTGGATCTTTTCCGTTTGCATAGATATCTTCGCTGTCCAAGAAGATTTTTCCAGAGACGCGAGCGCCTGGCACTAGCTCGTGCATTCGGTTGATGCATCTTATGAATGTGGTTTTCCCACATCCAGATGGCCCAATTATCGCGGTAACTGCTTTCTCATTGATTTGCATGTTTATCCTTCTTAGAACTTGGCGATCTCCGAACCAAGCGTTCAAACTCTCGACCTGAACTTTGAAGCTCATCATTTCACCTTCCATACTTCTCTCTGGTCAGATACCTCACAACAATGTAGATACCAAGGATGATAATTATCAGAATCAAGGATGCTCCCCATGCTCGCGGCAAGTCCACACCAATGTACGGCGACTGGGACAAGTCGAATACACTTAGCGTCAGTGCAGCCGTGGGCTCTGTGAACCCAGCAAACCAGAACCTACTGCCTAATATCGTTAGAAGTAACGGCGCCGTCTCCCCCGTTATCCTAGCCACTGCAAGGAGAATCCCTGTGGCAATACCTCTTTTCGAACTGCTCAATACAACTGTTAGCGTTGTCTTCCATCGCGGGACTCCCAGAGCAAGAGCAGCTTCCCTAATTGTTCCGGGAACAAGCTTCACGGCTTCTTCAGTGGTTCTGCTCACAATGGGAATCATCATGATGCCTAATGCAAAGGCACCTGCAATCACGGACCATCCGATTACAAGAACTACAATGATCCAAGCGAAGATACCCAGGACTATCGATGGCATCCCGCTTAGAACATCATTCATGAATCTTGCTGTTCTCGCCACCACATTATCGCGGAATTCCGCGACGTAAATTCCAGAGAGAACCCCAATCGGAACTGCCCACAATGATGCGAGTCCCACAATGATTAGTGTGCCCTCAATCGCCGGTCCGATTCCTCCCCCGGCTTGACCGAGTGGCGGTATTTCCTGCGTTATGAAGTTCAGATTTATCGCTGATGAACCTCTTGCAATGGTTTCGATAATTACGCTCGCGAGCGGGATCAGGGCTATAATAAGTGCGAGGTAAGCCAGCGAAACCATAAACAAGTTCTTGATTCTTCTGCTGTTGTACCTGTTCATCCTACAACAACTCCGCCCCTCTAGTCATTCTCATAGAACGCCGGATCGTCAATCTAGCCAACAGATTAATGACAAGTGCTAGCATGAAAAGTATGAGACCGATCTCCATTATTGCAGAGACATAGATCGGAGGAGATGTCGCTTCTCTGAACTCGTTCGCTATCACCGATGCTAGCGTAGTAGCTGGATCAAAGAGTGAGCCGAACACTTGGAACGAGTTCCCAATTACCATCGTTACAGCCATCGTCTCCCCCACAGCTCTCCCAAGACCTAGCACGACCGCTCCAATAACCCCCGAGCGACTGTAACCCACAACGAACCTCGCCGTTTCCCATCGAGTGGCGCCCAATGCAACAAATGCCTCACGCTGGCTTTCAGGAACGGCTGCGAAAGCATCCCGTGAGATCGCCGACACTGTGGGGACAATCATGATTGCCAGAATTATTCCGGCAGTTAACACGTTGAAACCGCCTATTCTTCCTTGGAAGAACGGCAGAAACCCAAATGTCTTCTGAAGGAAAGGATACACATTTTGCGTAAGGAATGGCATTAATACGAAGATGCCCCAAAGCCCATAGATCACACTGGGAATCGCTGCAAGTAGTTCTACAAGAAATGAAACAACATAACCGAATCTCCTCGGTGCGAACTCAGAAAGTGCCAAGGCTATTCCCAAGCTTATTGGGACACCCAAAAGGAGTGCTACCCCAGAGGTTACAACAGTCCCAGCAATTGGGGGTAGAGCTCCAAAGGCTGGTTGCGCGTTAGGATCAGGTGGAAACGGTTGCCATGTCGTCCCCTGCAGGAAAGATAGCCCGTACGTTGTGATTGACAGCGTAGACTGCTGAAGCAAATCCAGAACCATTAAGCCTATTATGACAAACACACTACAGGCAATCAGGCCGATGGTTACTTGGAACCATAGGTCAGCTGATTTCCTATTCTTCCAAAAAGTCCTGAGGCCGTTAATTAAATGGGAATTGAATTTCCGTATCTTGTCATAGAAAAATAAAAAAAGGGATTTAGTCTTATTCGGTTTCTCTTTCGCCATTGCTCATGTCTCCGCATTTGCTTTATGGTCGACCTTGTCTGCTCTAGCCATAATGTATCATCGCGATTGATGCCTCAATGATTGCTACGACGTTATGTGGCAAAGGAACGTATGAGAGCGCTGAAGCGTAGGCTTGTCCGTCGTGCGTGGCCCACCAAAGGAACCACCTCAAGGCGTTGGCTTTCTGCAGAGTCATCCCCGGTACGTTCGCGAGGTTGCTGTACACTATTATGTAGCTGAATGCCGTTACTGGGTAAGCGCTGTCCGCATTTGACGAGTTGAAGTGCAGATTCAAGTACAATCCTACCGATGCCCAGCTTTGGTTGCCAGCAGGAAGAGATGTTGTCACTGCTCCAACAGCGGCTGAAAGTGTACTCAGTGATGGTGTGATGAAGTATCCTGCAGGATTCTGAACATTTCCGTAGGGTATACTGGCTCCAAGAGCATACTGCAGTTCAACGTAGCCAATCGAGAACTGGTTCTTCTGAACAAGTGCAGCAACGCCCGGATTGCCTGTTCCTCCCAAGCTTCCCGCGGGCCAGTTGATCGTTGTACCAGCACCTAGCTTCCAATTTGGATTCTCGTTCTGCAGGAAGGCCGTGAAGATCTTTGTTGTCCCACTGCCATCAGATCTGTGGCAGATAACTATCTGTTCATGGGGCAATGTGACTCCGCTGTTAATCGACGCTATGTTCCCATCGTCCCAGTAGGTTATGTTACCCTGAAAAATGGATGCAAGAATAGAACCGGTGAAGTTCAGTCTCTTGGTTATTCCAGTGACATTGTATACTACTACAACGCCTCCGATCGTCATGGGTATGTGTATGGCACCCGGAGGACCTTGCGTAGTTGCGTTGTTCCAGTCCGTCGTACTCATCGGAGGATCAGTAGCACCGAAGTCAACTGTCTTACTTAGGAACTGCTTTACTCCTGCCCCACTGCCAATTCCTTGATAGTCAACCTGTATCCCCGTGATAGTCTGGAAACTGGCGCTCCAATTCTGGTAAAGTGGCGCTGGGAAAGTTGCTCCAGCCCCGCTAATCCTCACCGTCGTCGTTGGTGTCGTTAGAAAGACGAACGCAGATACACCGATCACAGCGATTAGAGCTATGGCTTCTATCACCGCAACACTCTTGTAGTTCATTCCTTTTTCCCTCTGCAACTATATTCAACCAAAAGAATTTATATAGGCTGCCCCAATATTCTATATAAGACTATGTAAGCTCTATAGGTTTACATAGGAGTGAGTTCGTTGTCCTCCGCATCAATATCAAAAAAACGTGAGTCAAGAAGGCTCCAAGTCACTGGAGGTTCAACATACATTCTGTCCCTACCGAAGGATTGGATCGAGGAACGAGGCCTGCAAAAGGGGAGTGAGCTTGCCTTGATCAGGCAAAATGATGGCTCTCTTCAGGTATTAGCAGGAGAATCCAAGAGAGTCCAAGAACCCAGTGAAGCTACAATAGATATTGACCCTTTGGATGCTCCGGAGGTAGTTGCGAGAAGGATTGTCTCATTATACTTAGCTGGTTACAACGTGATCTATGTGAGAGACAAGAAACAAAGGATGGATTCTCAGCAGCGAGGTGCGATAAGAGATTTCATTCGGAGGACGCTTGTGGGAGCTGAGATTGTGGCTGATTCCCATAGTGGTCTGATGATTCAGGTGTTACTCAGTTACCCGGAGCTTTCCGTACAGAGTGCACTGAGAAGAATGGCAGCGATTGCTTCGTCTATGCACAGTGACAGCATGACTGCACTTAAGGAACTTGACAAGAAACTAGCTGACGATATTGTCTCCATGGATGATGAAGTCGACAGGTTTGGACTATATCTTGTTCGCCAGTTGAAGGCTGCTGTCGAAGATGAGAATGTGTTGAGCGACATTGGTTTGTCAACAGGCAGGGAGTGTCTTGCGTACAGATTGATAACCAAATTCGTTGAGAGAACGGCTGATCACGCTACTGAGATTGCGAGGAATGTTCTTGTTCTGAAACATCCTGTGGAGCCCGGGTTGCTTAACAAGTTTACGTCGATGAGTGCCTCAGCGATCTCGCTTTTCAATGAGGCAGTGGAATCGTTATTCAAGCGCAACTTCCAGTCTGCAGAAAAACTAGTTGAGAGGGCGAAAAAAGTGGCTGCGACCAAGAGAGAGCTTCTTCAGTCAGTCTTTGCAGAAATACACCCTGAGGAGGTATCAAGCCTTACACTCATAACGGAGAGCATCACAAGGGCAGCTGAGTATGCGAGTGACATAGCTGAAATTGTGCTGAACCTGACCGTTAACCAAATCATTGTTGCTAACAAATGAGTCAGAAGTAGACCGAGAGGAAGTATATTGTTTTCCCTTTGTGCATTGTTTGCTGGTCTTCAGGTGAAATTGCTTTAACCTGGATCGGAAAAAAGGGAGGTAACTCGGATCGATGTGGTCAACGGTCTATATTGGGAACATTGGTATTAACCCTGGAATCAACGCGAAGAAGATGAATATCACTGATACGATCACAACTGGTATGATCCATGCGAGGAACCATGCAATAATCGCGCCGCCCCAATCCGTTTCGTGTCTCACTTTGATGATGTACCAGTATAGAATCCGACCGATGAACCAGGGCAGGAACAATGCGAGAATTGCTCCAATGAGGTTAGTGATGAAGACATTGCCAAATTCGGTATTCTTCGCTTCTCCAACACCAAGTCCAACGGATAGAAATATCGCTCCAAGCACCAGCAAAAGTATCAACGTTATCATGATGCCTATTCAGAACGCCGGATGACCGATGAAGTTCCACCACGGCATTGCTTTTTCCTCCCGAGCGATCAGCTAATGCCTTTTTCTAACTCCTCCTGTCGATTTCACTCCTTCCCTATTGCATATATTCTTTCTGAATACGATTCCTTCTTACTCTTCAACTGCTTATTGCAGACTTAGTTTGGCCTCTCGCATTGCGGTGATCCTATTCGGCGACGGGAAGACGTTAATAGCATCCAAGTGGCAAAATGGTATAATCAAAGATGGGAGGTTGTTCCCATGAGAACATTGGACGAGATTAGTAAAGAGGAAGTAAAAGACTATTTGGGTAAGGGCTGGCTTACTCACGACGGAATGTGGTTCTTCAACACTTACAAGGAGCTCGGAATAGATGCCGCAAACAGACTAAACAATGAAGCAGTAAAATCGATGTCACCGTTTGAAGCTGAAAGAACTAGAAAAGTACTCGGTGTTGGAAACGAGAAAATAACCTCATTTGAAGAGATGGCTGAATTCTTGCACAGGGCACTGGAATTGGTGTTGCCTCGATCGGTTTTTGGCAGAATTCGTTTCAGCACCCCTTCAAAGAACATAATCCATTGGGAATGGGAGGACAAAGAATGTTTTGCGTATAAGGGGATGGAAAGAATAGGAGTAGCAGACCAATACAAGTGTGCGGTAATCTACAGAATTCAATGCTGGCTCAACGCACTCGGAGTAGAGCATACTGTGAGTCCACGAATTGAAAACTGCTTGATGGCGCAGAAAGGGAACTGTGCAGGTAATCTTGTCTTCTATTTTGAGACTTGATGCGGAAAGCCGTCATGAAAGGGACGGAAACCTACTCAAGATATTCATTTCCAAAGCCATGCCCTGATTAGAAGTACAAGCTTCGTTTTCGCACGTATGCTTTGTATAGCTCCAACAGCAGTAGCGGGATCACGCCAATCGCGATGACAATCAGCCAGTCTATTAGTGTGAGCGTAATGATCTCGAAATTGATTCCCAGCAACTGTACTAGGAAGCTCTGGACTCCTGGGACGTACATTAGCAGGAGATGAGAGATAGGTATTGAAAGAGCGAACGGCCAGATAATCCTGTAGTTCCTATCTTTCATTGTTGCATAGATTGACTTATTCATCTGAGCTAGAGAGAACACAAATGGGCACTCCGCAACGAATAGAACGGAATGCAACATTGTACGGGCTTTTGCCTGTTCCCAAACGACTGGGTTCAGAGGGTTGCTGGGATCGAAGCTTGGGGGGTAACCCATCTTGTTTTCGACGAACACTGGTATGATCCCATTCAACGTTTCATAGTATGCGATATAGAGCATGATGGCCAGTGATATCGAATAAACAAACAACGCGATTGCGACCCGCCTGTTGAATATGCCTTCCGTGTCCCGGGGTTTCTCTTTCATAACATCTTTGCCAATGTGTGCCACAATGATTCCCAGAGGGGGTATGGAATGGGCCGTCGCCCAAATGTATATTTGTTGCCACGGATTGAGTAGGAAGAATGCTGGAATTAGAGACGATCCGAAATAGATCAAGGCCTCAGCTAGGTTAACGGCTATATAAAAGAAGATGATGGATCGGATTTTCTGGAAGAGACCTCGACCCTCCCGGATTCCTGCAACGATCGAGTTGAATGAGTCGTCTGTGATCACCATACCTGATGCTTGCTTTGCAACATCTGTCCCTGTGATCCCAGTTGCGATGCCAACATCAGCCTTGGAGATTGCCAGCGCGTCGTTGACTCCGTCACCAGTCATGGCCACAACGCGGTCCTTCTTCTTGTAGCGGTCTACTATTGTCATCTTGTTCTCTGGAGATACCCTAGCAAACACGGAAGTCCTCAGAAATTGCCCGTCTGACAAGGATCTAACCTTGGATCCTTCTACAGCTAGGTCGCTTTCTTCGGCTATTCCTACTTGCTGCGCTATGCTTCTCGCCGTTTCCAAGTTGTCGCCTGTTATCATGACTGGTCTTATTCCTGCTTCTCTTGCTTCACAAACGGACTCGCGAACACCATCTCTAGGCGGGTCCATGATGGCGACGAAACCGAGGTAAGTCAGATCACATTCAACATGTTCTCTCTCACCTTCGCGCTTTGTCGGCAATTCGTCTAGGTATCTAAGCGCGAATGAGATTACTCTGTACCCGGATGATGCAAAAAGATCAGCCTTCTTGTTGAGGAGAGATTTCTCTTCATCGCCTATATGATCTGTTTCACTGATCCTTCCTTTTGCTATGGAGATGCATTGCGGCAGGAGAACCTCCGTAGCTCCTTTCGTGAGTAGAATATACTTATCGAGCTTATCATCCTTAAAGATCCTAGTCGTGCGCTTAAGTCTCGAATCGAACGCGTAGTTGCGCACTTCCTTGAATCTGGCTCTGTAAACTCTTTCGGTAAGTTTCGACTTGTGGAACAATACTAGTAGGGACGCATCTGTGATGTTACCTGACGCCTTGAACACGGTTCGCACTCTATCACCAATCTTCACCTTCTCTTCGGCAACTCTGCTCTCATTGTCTAGGACACTTGACACCATAATGTACTCGAGCGGCGTATCAGGATCAACCTTGGGCTCTCTTCCACTGGTAACTTCCTTCCCGGTTTTTACCATTTCTTCTAAATCGGTGTTTGGATCAACTGCTAGGATCTTACCGTTTGGTTCGAAGCCGACACCACTAACACAATATGTTGGGTCCCGTCCTTTGATCGATGGGAAGGATATCCACTTGGCAGTCATCTCGTTCTTTGTAATTGTCCCGGTTTTGTCGGAGCAGATTACTGAAACTCGACCAAGACTCTCAACGGCATTGAGATCTCGTATGACAACTTGGTACTTGACCATCGCGATGATGCCAGTGAGCAATACAATAGTGGTGAGCAACGGGATATTGATTGGCATGATGCTCATAGAAGTAACTAGGGTTCCAACTACTGTCTCCGCAGCCAACCTAATATCGAAAACGCCATCTTTGAAAAGGAGGTTTGCCAAATGGAGATTGAATATTTGGTATGTGAGTGAGACGATAACGTAGAGAGCGACAGCAAGCCCCAGATACTTTGCAAGCTTGTTGATCTTCTTGCGTAATGGTATCTCGCCTGTATCCAAAGTCTGTAGATCAGTTGATATTCTTCCGATCTGCGTCTGTTTACCAGTCTGTACAACTAGGGCTCTTCCAGAACCGACAGTGACGTAGGTTCCGAGGAAAAGCATGTTTCTTCGACGGTGGATCGGCGCATCCTGTTTGAGTGACGTGTCGCTTTCGAGTTTCTCTACTTCTTCGGATTCTCCTGTCAGAGCCGCTTCGTTCACTCGAAGACCTGAAGCTGAGATAATTCTGGCGTCGGCTGGAATTCTGTCTCCTCTGTCAAGTTTGACTATGTCCCCCGGAACCAGTTGCTCGGAGGGCACTTCGATCGTTTTCCCACCTCTAATAATTTCGCACCTGGGAGCTGAGAGCTTTTGGAGCGCCTCCAGTTTCTTCTGGGCTCTTGCTTGCTGTATGATGGCGAGAGCAGCGTTGAAGATGATCGCTGGGAACCATATGGTTAGCCTCGCCCCAGCCTCGGGTAATATGAAGAAGGCGAAAAACGCGAGGATTGTACTGATTATCAAATAAATGGTTATGAGTAAGTTCATGAATGGGGCTATCCATATTTTGTAGAAGCTGGGCTTTACTTTCGGGATTTGGTTGGGACCAGTTATCCCAAGCCTTTCCTCTGCTTCTTTCGTAGAAAGCCCTTTTTCGAGATCGGTTTTCAACGTGTTTGCCAACTTTTCCACTGGCAGCGTGAAGGTTTCGACATCTTTCACTTCGTATCTCTTTTCTCCTTCAACAGAAGGTAGATTGGACCGTTTCACGCGAAATGTCACCGTCTCGCTGGATCTGTTTCCACGATTCTGGTGATTCTTCTTTATTGCTTATATCAATTGCTGTCTGGCTACAGTGACTATCCTAGCTCAGTTGACATGTTCGCAAGGTGACGTCAGTCTATTCGATAGCGTGGTTCATCTTGCAAGTCGGTCGTTTTTCCAGACATCAGCAGTGTCAGTGTACCCTCTTTTCTCCCAGTATCCGAGTTCTTTTGTTTTCGTGAATGTTATGCGGTTTACCCACATGGCGCTCTTGTACGCGTATTTGCCCGGTATTATTAGTCTCATTGGGCCTCCAAGAGCTACCCCCAGGTCCTGACCATTCAGTTTGTAGGCTAAGATCACGTTGTCCTTTAGAAGATCCTTGAGATCCAGAGAAGTGGTGTGGCCATCCGAACAGGTAAAGAACACGTATCTCGCGTCTATCTTGGGTTTTGCGCTCTGGACTAGTGAACTGAATTTGACTCCATACCAGTTGCAGTCTGTCACGCTCCATCCTTCTACACAATGGAAGTCGCTCTTGGATTCGGTTGATGGGAGTTTTATAAACTCCTGCAAAGCTAGTTTTATGGGATTTTCGACTTCACCGTCTACGGTCAAAGACCATTTCTTCAAATCGATAGGTGGATTTTGACGTATAATTCCTGGGTGGTCCATATTCCATCTGAGAATGGCGTCTATCTTTCGCTGTTCTGGCGGCAACTTCTTGCGACTCATGATATTGGAATAACGCCTCCGTTCAATTTTAAACTAGATTGGATAAGTCCTATTGCGTCTATGAAGAATAGAATCACTCAAGGCATAAACAGTTGCTCTTCGTAAGGTTGAAACCCTTTTTATTAGCTGTGATATCAACTCACAACTATCC
>Ga0315309_1000141_pt1 | contig 42733 bp, 41 predicted proteins | sample TDP4_MG_FD_203080 | JGI IMG/M metagenome (GOLD analysis project Ga0315309, IMG submission 203080) | Freshwater sediment microbial communities from Lake Towuti, South Sulawesi, Indonesia - TDP4 | ecosystem: Environmental > Aquatic > Freshwater > Lake > Sediment | place: Indonesia: South Sulawesi...
GTCCACTGCCGCTTTTCTCACCGCCGAGCCTTTGAAATGGTAAAAGAGGTTGGGATAAAAAGAGCTGTCTTCCATTGGTATTCAGGACCCATCAACCTGTTGGAGGAGATCTTAAATAGTGGCTACTTTATCTCCGCAACCCCTGCTTTGACCTACAGTCCACCTCACCAGGAGGCTATCAAGAGAACTCCCCTTGAGAGGATTCTGCTTGAGACAGATTCCCCAGTAAGCTATCAAGGCAGAGAAGCGAGACCCAAAGATGTGGGAATCTCTTTGGAAAATGTTGCACGACTGAAGAAATTGGATCCTGTCATGGTTTCAGAACAGACGACGATGAATGCCTCTTGGCTATTTCAAATCCCTTTTAGTCTCCGTTTGCATTGATGGGTCAGATTTACGTTTCAAAACATGAAAAAATTCTTGAGGAGGAAGATTGAAAAAAATGAAGAAGAGGCTTTTGGTAATCGGAGGAGTCGCTGCCGGGCCGAAGGCAGCAGCCAAGGCAAGACGGTGTGATCCAGAAATGGAGATCGTCGTTTATCAAGAGGAAGAAGAGATTTCTTATGCAGGGTGCGGACTTCCATATTATATCAGCGGTGTTGTTAAAGAGAGGAAAGAGTTAATTTCCCGAACCGCTGGCCAGTTTGCTCAAGATGGGATCCGGATTCAGAAACACCGCAGAGTTGAAGAGATCGATATTGGAAGGAAGACGATTACGGGTCGGAATCTTGATTCTGGTCAGGTTTTCACAGACCGCTTTGATCGATTGGTCCTTGCAACGGGTGCTCAACCTCTGAGGCCGAGGATCGAAGGCCTCGATCTAAGAAGTGTCTTTTACCTCCGTTCTATTTTCGATGCCGATGCCATCGTCGAACGGATTCAATCAGATGAGATTCGAAATGTGGTGATTGCAGGAGGAGGCTACATCGGCCTTGAGATGGCTGAGTCCCTTGTTCAACTGGGTAAGAAAGTGACGATCGTTGAGATGGCTCCCCAAATCCTGACACTCTTTGATGAGGACTTCGCGGGAATCCTCAGGCAGTATCTGGGGAGGAAGGGAGTTCAGATCCTCACATCCGAACCCATCAAGGCTCTCAGGGGGAAGGATGGGAAGGTGATCCATGTACAGACGGCTTCTCAAGAGATAGAAGCTGATGCGGTTCTGATGGGTCTTGGAATTCGGCCTCAGGTTGAGTTGGCGAAAAAAGCGGGCCTCAGGATTGGTGAGACGGGAGCGATCTGGGTGAACGAGAAGATGGAGACGAGTACAGAAGGAATTTATGCAGCAGGCGATTGTGCGGAGACGATCCATCTCGTCACAGGGAAAAGGGTCTGGATTCCTTTGGGATCGACTGCGAATAAACAGGGAAGAGTCGTTGGTGTAAATGTCTGTGGAGGAAATTCAACGTTTCCAGGGGTGATGGGAACAGCCATTTTTAAGGCCTTCGATTTCAATGTGGCAAAGACAGGATTGGGGATGAGAGAAGCTGAGAAGGAAGGTTTTCGTCCTGTTCAGGCCATTGTCACAGGATACGCTCGGGCTCACTACTATCCAGGAGGGAAGGAATCGACTCTGAAGGTGATCGCAGACAGGGAGACGGGCCGTATCCTCGGAGGGCAGGCAATCGGAGAGGGACCCTCGGATAAATTCACCGACATCCTGGCCATGGCCCTGCACGGAAAAATGACTTGCCAGGAATTGGCGTCGGTGGATCTCACTTATGCACCTCCTTTCAGTCCTGTCCTCTCTCCTGTGATCGTTGTAGCCAATGTGCTTCTCAACAAACTTGAAGGAAAGGTGGAAGGTATCCAGGCCTCCGAGGTGAAGGAGAAGTTGGAGAGAGCAAGAGAGACGATTCAAGTATTGGATGTCAGAGAGGAAGAGGAGATAAAACAGAAACGGATTCCCGGTTCGGTGTGGATTCCCCTTGGAGAATTGAAAAAACGTATTCATGAACTCGATCGGAGCAAGGAGACTATTGTCCACTGCGAATCGGGGCTCCGTTCCTATAAGGCCTGCCTCAGGCTCCAACATGCGGGCATTGAAAATGTGAAGAATATTGATGGTGGCATGCTTTGCTGGTGCTATGATCTCTTATCTGACGAGAAAAAAGCGTAAGTGCGTATCAGGAGACGACAACCTCGTCCACGTACTTGACCCAGTCGTAACCATACGCGTCTTCGTAAACCAATCGCAAAGGAAAACCATGTTTCTGAAGAAGGGTTTCGCCGTTGACACGATAGGCCAAGAAAATCCTTTTCTTATTCAATTCCTGTAAAGGAATTCTCACTACCTTCCCGTGAGCGCCTTTAATATCGAGATATCTTGTCCCTTTTTTGATCTGCGCCTCCTTAAGGAGTTGCCCAAATTTTACCCCTGTCCAACGCCCGTTGTTCGCAAAGAAACCAGGGCAGATGAGAAGGACGACTTCAGTTAGAGAGGGGTATTTGAGGATCTGGTCATAGGTGAGGGAGAGAGGCCGTGCGACCTCTCCTGTTACCTTTAATCGATACGTCTTTAAATCGATTGCCACATCGGTCGGCCCCATCGTTCCAAATTTTTCGAGAGGATTGATTTCAAGATTTCGATTGTCAATCTCTTCGGGGTTCATGTTTTTGAGTTCATCTCTTTTAAAACCTTTTGGAAGGATTTTCTTCGTTTGAGCCCAAAGGATTGAAACAAATTTTGAAAAGAAAGGCGGGATAAGGATTGAACTGATCAAGAATTGTCTTCTTGTCCACATAATCCAATATTAAAATAATCCAGATGATAAAGAAAGGAATCGAAGATCAAAATGCTGAGCCCGGTTAAGAGAAGCATTTAAGGAAAGAAATCATTTGTCGAGGGGACTTCTTACTCCGAGTATGTTCTTTGAGGCTTCAGCCCCGCTCACTGGGGAAACCTTTGACGGTCAGGCAATTGCGGGGTCTGACTCCGTTAAAATGGCGGGATGCAGGTAGGAAACGTACCCGACACCATAGAGTTGACCTCGGCAGCTAACAAGCGGGTCGAGGCGAGCGTGAATAGCCCGTTGTTTAAATTGAGGTGAGTGCCCGCCGCCTCACCCTTTTCGTTAGATCTATAAACACCAACCAATAATAACGCTTGACAATAATGTCGCTTCGCGTTAACATTCATCTATGATAAAGAGCTTTCGTTGTAGAGAAACCGAAAAGCTCTTTTTGCGTCAACGGTCGTCTCGATTCTCTGCTGATGTCCACCGTATAGCCCTAAGGAAGCTGCTTTTACTCGATGCTGCCGAGAAGTTAGAAGATTTACGTATTCCACCAGGGAATCGGTTGGAGAAACTTACAGGCAATCGCCAAGGGCAACATAGCATCCGCATCAATGACCAATGGCGTATCTGTTTTCGCTGGTCTGAGGGGGATGCCTATGAAGTAGAAATCGCGAATTATCATTAGGAGGTTATTACTATGAAGCCAAAAGTGCTTGCACCTATCCACCCGGGTGAAATTCTTATGGAGGAATTTTTGAAGCCACTGGGTATCAGTCAGTATAAATTGGCCAAAGACATCAATGTTCCGGCGCGTCGCATAAACGAAATCGTTCATGGCAAGCGTTCTATCACTGCTGATACGGCTTTGAGACTATCTCGTTATTTCAACCTTTCCGAACGATTTTGGTTGAACCTCCAGGCACGGTACGATCTCGAGATGGAGAAGGATAAATTTAAGGGGAGAATCGAATCCGAGGTAAAAGTACTTGAACTGCAAAGCGCCTCTGACCTATGAATCCAGCAGACGGCATTTTATGCTGCCACTGATGAAAGATAGAAGGGAAACAGGTCATTTGCTGCGTAATGCCTCACTGAAGCCTGGGTGAAGTCCGCCGATCTGGCAGGAATGCCTTCGAAAATCTTATCAAGCGGATGGTCTAAGTTTTTAAGGGTATGGGTAATATTCACTATCAGTAGTACCGTCCTTGCATTGCTGGCTCGATTTTTTGGTTTAGGGGACGATCTGAGGATACCGCTATAAGATTTTCTCCGACATCCCTGCCGGATCTCCTTAGGTTCCTACAGAAGAGTGAGGCATTACTTTGCTGCTGAGATTCCGCTTGAAACGGATTCATCTGTTGAGATTTCTTTGAGGGCTGGCAAGTTCATTCTGGTATCGATCAATAAACCAAAATTCGTCCTGAAACAACTCTTTGCGCGTGTGACCAAAGAAAATCTTCATCATGAGGTTGAAAGCGGCCCTGCGGGACGAGATGAAGTCTGGTAGGTTCAGGCGCTAAGGGGATAGTCTCCGAACTAATTACTTATAACTTCATTTTACTACGGGGATGATATTTCCTCCGGAAGGGAAGATTGCAACATCGGCCTTGGGTATCTTCTGAGAGACACGATCTATCGCTTCCTGAAGAGTGGAGGCGTATGTAAATCTCATCATCTTTACCAGATCCGGTGAGAGGCCATCCGTCACGTGAAAGACCGTAAACTTTTCGGCCAGCTCTTTAAAATAAACGACCTGCATAATATAGGAGATACCAAAGGACCTGAGGTGGTCTGGAACATTCCCTTCGATCAACCGGCGATGAAAATCAGCAGCGCTTTCTGAACTTCCCATCTCTTTGATCAAAGGCATGATCGGGCCTGCTTCCTTCTGTGGAGCCACCCAGACGATAGCACCTCCGGACCGCGTACAAAAACCGGCCATGGTCAGAGCCTTTGTTGCCTGAACGCCCACCTCCAAGGGAAATGCCGAGGTAATGGTGACGTCGGCAATCTTTGGTAGCGGTACGGAGTAGAGGGAGGCTGCATAGTTGGAAGCCTGCCTGTGCTCTTCAACAGCGTCTCCTGCAAAGGACCGGATGACCTCCTTCTTTTCGTTGATGACGAAATCGAGCTTGAATGCCAATCTTGAGAGGCGTCCGGCATCGACAATCTCTTCGTAAAAGAAATTCCCATCCATCATATTGACTCTGCTATTCCGGTGGCGCATCCATGTGAAATGATGATCGGCTACAGAACGGTAGGAGCAGACTCCGGGCATGACGATTTTGCATCCCCCTCCATATCCTGCAACGGGATGGGGCATACATTCTCCAATACCGATGATCAAATCGGCAAAGGCAACGCGGCGGTTTACTTCGACCAAGGTCCCCCGGTTCGTCTTTCCAATGATGACGTTATCTGAAGCATGGGGATCGTGAGAAAATATCCGACCTTGCAGCCGAGAGAATGGTTCTTTGCCCACCTTCTTTTCTAACTGCTCCATGGTTGGAATGGGATGGGTTCCCAAAGCACAGATTCCGGTGATCCTTTCATCCGGTACACCTGCCCGGTTGAGACGGTTCATGATTTCAGGGAACGCCAGGTAAACGGGTGTTGGCCGCTGAAGATCATCGAACAATAGGACAACATCCATTCCGGAACGTGCCAGTTCTTCGATCTTTGGCGATCCGATTGGGCGATCCAAAGCACGTTTGATCTCTTCGAGAGGGTTCACAACTCCAGCAATTGGATGCTTGTCCTGATTCGAAATTGAGTTCCATCCCCTCGGGAGAGAGAAATTTATCTTTCTTTTTCCATAATTGATATAGTACTCAATTTTAGTGCCCCATTTCATATTGATAATTGTTAAGATATTCGAAGACCAATTTCAATGTTTCCTTCCCAGTAGGCTTCTTACTTTCAAAGATATTGAAAGAATAGTGACATATGTTAAGATACAGGTGCAAAAATCCATTAAGGATGATCGATGATCGAGATCAAATTTATAGGCCGTGGGGGGCAGGGCGCGGTCATCGCTTCTGAAATTTTAGGGAAGTCCTTTTTCTTGGAGGGTAAATACCCTCAATGTTTTTCAGTTTTTGGTGGAGAACGCCGGGGTGCCCCTGTGTTTGGATTTTTACGCGTGGATAGTGAACCGATCCTCTTGAAATGCGGAATCAAACATCCGGAGCAGGTGATCATTTTTGACTTATCTTTGGTGGATGAGACGGAGATATCTCAGGAGCTCAAGCCAGGTGGGACGATCCTGATCAATACGAACAGAGAGATCGATTCGCTTAAAAAATTGAGAAAATTCAAAATGGGTTTGATCAACGCAGGCCCTATTGCAAGGAACGTCGGGCTGGGAGACACTTTTAACACGGCCATGTTAGGTGCCTACATTCGTTTAACAGGTTTGGTCAAGCTGGAGACGCTCATAAAAGCGGTGAAAGAGATGGTGCCAGCCAAGATAGAAGAGAATGTTCGGGCGGTTCAAGAGGCGTATGAGCAGACCAAGATCTTTGAGAGAGAGGGTTGAGTGTGACTGAATTTGTGATTCCCATATCGTACGGCAGCACAGAGGTGATTGAAACAGGGAAGTGGAGCTTCCAGAAGCCCGAAACTGTTTTTATGACAGCTCCCTGTCAGGAGGCATGCCCTGCGGGGAATCCTATCCCTCAATTCCTCTATCTTGCTACCGAAGGCAGATACGGTGACGCCCTTCGGACCCTCTTGAGAGAGAACCCATTCCCAGGTGTGTGCGGAAGGGTCTGTTTTCATCCTTGTGAAGCTCACTGCAATCGGGGCGAGTATGATGAATCTGTCTCCATCAGTGCAATGGAGAGATATATTTCTGACGTCCCAGCGGGTAGACTTGCGGATATCCAGCCTCTCTCAAATAGAGATCCGAAAGATGTGGCTGTCGTCGGATCCGGCCCGGCAGGTCTCTCTTGTGGTTATTTCCTTGCTCTTTTGGGCCACAGGGTGACCATTCTTGAGGCTCAAAAAGAGCCTGGCGGTGTGATGCGCTGGGGAATTCCCGAATACCGACTCCCCAAATCGGTATTGAGAAGGGAGATTGAGAGAATATTGAATCTCGGCATCGATATGAAGACAGGAGTCAAAGTAGGCTGCAAGTTCTCTTTTAACGCATTGATGCAGTTTGATGTTGTTTTCCTTTCTCCGGGAGCCGGACTCAGCGTCCCTCTCAAGATTGAAGGCGAAGAGTTGAAAGGGGTGTGGAATGGTAAGGAGTTGTTAGAAAGGATCAACTCAAGAGAGAAGATACGATTGGGAAAAGAGGTCATTGTCGTTGGAGGAGGCAATACGGCAATGGATGTAGCCCGCTCTGCATTGCGCCTCGGCTCCAAGGTGACCATCGCCTATCGAAGGACGAAGGATGAGATGCCTGCTATCCAGGACGAGATCAGGGAGGCTGAGGAAGAGGGGGCACGGTTCGAATTCCTAATTCAACCTGTCAAGATAAGCTTCCGTAAGAATAGAAGATTGGCCGTAAGATTCCAGCGCATGAAGCTGGGCAAACCTGACCGGAGCAATCGGCCGAGGCCGATTCCAGTGAAGGGAGATTTCTTAACTCTCGAAGCAGACAGTCTCATTACGGCTGTGGGTGAAGGCATTGATCTTTCGTGGATTCCTGGGGGACTCATTGAGGACGGTCTGATTGAAGTAGATTCGTCCCTTCTCACTCCTCACCCTAAAGTCTTTGCAGGTGGCGATGCCATCGACCAACCTCGAACGGTTGCCACTGCTGTTGCTTCAGGGAAGAAGGCTGCCATCTCCATCGATTTGCATCTCAGGGGGGTATCCCCTGATGAATTTCTTCCTCGGATCAAGGTGGGAAATAAGGGCTCTCTTTCCATGGAAGCCTACATTTCCGGAATGGATGAGGGGAGATGGCCGGAGACAAAAGATGTTGTTTCATACGACAGAATAAATACCTTATATTTTGAACAGAGCAAACAAGTTAAAGTGCGGAGGTTGAGCCGGGATCAGGCATTGAAAGGATTTTCAGAGGTTAATCGAGGTTTCTCTTCCGATCGGGCGCACTTTTCCGCTTCGAGGTGCTTTACCTGCGGGACCTGCAACTACTGCTACAACTGCTACTTCTTCTGCCCGGAAGGGGTGATTTCACTCGATCTCGTTCATCAGCTAAAGATGGTCGATTTGGAGCACTGCAAGGGATGTGGTACCTGTGCAAGGGCGTGCCCGAGGAGTGTGGTCGAGATGAAGGAATTGCGATGAAAGACTTCGTGACCGGAAATCATGCGGTGTCCCATGCTGTCAGATTATGTCGCACTCCCTTGATCGCTGCATATCCCATCACGCCCCAGACACCGATCTATGAAAAACTCTCCGAATGGGAAGCATCGGGCATCCTCAAGGGGGTGATGATGCGGACGGAGTCAGAGCATTCAGCCATGGCCGCATGTATCGCAGCGTCATTAACTGGTGTCAGGACGTTTACAGCGACCTCTTCGCAGGGCATCGCCCTCATGCACGAGATGCTCCATTTTGCTGCTGGATGCAGGGCTCCGGTGGTGATGGCCAATGTCAATCGTTTGTTGGCTGCTCCATGGGGATTCTGGGCTGACCAGTTAGATAGCCTTTCTCAGAGAGATACAGGATGGATTCAGTTCTACTGCGAGAACGGACAGGAGGCCCTGGACAGTGTGATTCAAGCCTATAGGATCGCGGAACAGGTATATCTGCCGGCCATGGTCTCTCTGGAGGCGTTCTTTGTTTCACACTTTATGGAACCTGTGGATATTCCGGATCAGGAGCAGGTCGATCGTTTCCTCCCGGCGATGGATCTCCCCCACAAGTTCGATATTGATAAACCTGGATTTCTCGTCCCGGTGGTTTCATCGGAATTATACCGGAAGTATAAACAGATGGCCCAGGCTTCTATGGACTCTGTCAAAGGAATTGCAGTGCAACTGGATCGAGAATTTAAGAAAGAATTTGGAAGGGGCTATGGAATTATTGAGCCCATCATGCTTGAAGATGCGGAGGTTATTATTGTGACAGCAGGGTCCATTACCAGTACGGCAAGGATGGCAATCAAAGAACTTCGTAGCCAAGGGCATAAGATCGGCTTACTTAAGATACGCCTCTTTAGGCCTTTCCCTGTAGAGGCCATTCAGGAGGTCCTCAGAGGGAAGAAAAAGATTGGCGTCATTGATCGAAACATCTCCTTAGGATGCGGAGGGATATTCTGTCAGGAGTTGAGGGCAGCACTCGTCCATTCCTCAGACCATCCACTTATCTTCAGCTATATCGCGGGAGTGGGAGGTTCGGATGTAACCCCTGAAGTTATTCAAAAGATTGCTTTCGATGTCATAGAGAGAGAAGAATCCATGGATCAACCCATCTGGATCATGGAAGACTTTTGAATCATAAATGCCAAATGCCAAAGCTCAAATGTCAAATCAAATCCTAAGCTCAAATGGGGAAAGTTTTACTTCTGACCTTTGACATTCATTTGACATTTGGATTTTGAAATTTGGAATTAGGGAAATCTGGTTGGTTTCCTAATTATGGCGGAGTTATGGAGACGATATGATTTCGTCAAAACAGAGTCCGAATCTATTGAGGCCTGGACATGCGGCCTGTGCTGGTTGTGGGCTCGCCATCGGTATGAAACTGGTTCTTCAGACGATGGGGCGTCGAACCATTTCCGTGATTGTTCCATCTTGCGAAGGAGCGATAGGAGGTGTGTATCCTAACACTTCCTATGGTGTCCCGACCTTTCATTCTGCTTTTGAGATAGCCGCGCCGACCGCAGCCGGGATCGTCAATGCCCTTAAAATTCAGGGGAAAGATGATATTCAGGTGGTAGCTTTTGCAGGAGATGGAGGAACATTTGATATTGGCTTACAGTCTCTTTCCGGGGTGGCGAAAAACAACGATGATATCATTTATGTCTGCCTGGATAATGAAGCCTACATGAACACTGGGATTCAGGTGAGCTCATCGACCCCTTCTTTTGCTTGGACGGGAACAACGCCCGAAGGAAATCCCCGGAGGAAGAAGAATATCATGGAGATCATGGCTGCCCACTATAATCCATATTCTGCAACAGCCACGATCGGCTTCCCTCGGGATCTTCAACAGAAGGTTGAGAAAGCCAAAGGCATCCGAGGAACGAAATTCATTCATCTCCTGTCGCCCTGTCCAACAGGGTGGAGGATGGCCTCTGATATTTCTCCAGAGATATCGATCCTCGCTGTAGAAGCGAACATTTTCCCTCTTTACGAAGTGGAGGACGGGGTTCGTTGGACGATTAACCATGAGCCTCGTCGGCTTCCCGTTCAAGAATATTTGTTAAGACAGGGAAGGTTTAAACATTTAACAGAAGATCAAATCAGACAGATTCAAAAGGATGCTGACGACGAGTGGAACAAATTAAGGCTTAAAGCGAGGAATTGGGATGCGAATAGAAAATAACTTTTCTTAGTCGTCTCAGAGGAGGAGAAGGCATGGAAGAGGTGAAAAAAATTCGAACAGCTTGCCGGAGTTGCCACGGAGGATGCGGTGTCATCGCCCACGTCAAAGACGGCAAGGTGATCAAGGTGGAGGGGGATCTCGATTCCCCTATTAGCCATGGGACCCTGTGCAGTAAGGGCTTGTCCATCACGCAATTGGCCTACCATCCTGATCGAGTGCTTTATCCTTTGAAGAGGAAAGGAGAGAGAGGGGAAGGCAAGTGGGAAAGAATCACCTGGGACGAGGCCTTGAATACCATCGTAGAAAAATTCAAAAAGGTGATTGCCGAGTACGGGCCAGAATCGATCGTGGTAGGTCAGGGGACCGGCAGGGATTATGAAAGTCATCTTTACCGTTTTGCCAACCTCCTGGGAACCCCGAATGTCCTTACAGCCGGGCATATGTGCTATGTCTCAAGGGTTGGGTCGACGCTGATTACCTGCGGCACTCTACCCATCGCCGATTATGAAGGCGGGCCAAAATGCATCGTCATGTGGGCCTGCAATCCGCAGTGGACGAACCCGGACGAATACAAGGGGGAGAATTTCTGGAGGGCCTATAAAAAAGGGGCAAAACTGATCTGCATCGATCCTCGCAAAGGATTTCTCGCGAACAAAGCTGATCTCTGGCTCCAGATCCGTCCAGGAACAGATGCTGCCATGGCCCTGGGCTTTCACCACGTCATCATCGAGGAAAAACTTTACGACAAGGAGTTTGTGGAAAATTACATCAACGGCTGGGACGCATTCAAGGAAAGGGTGATGAACGAATATCCCGTGGAAAAGGTGCAAGAGATCACCTGGGTTGACAAGGATCTCATCCGGGAGGCGGCGAGGATGTATGCCACCACCAAGCCGGCCTGTATCCATTGGGGCGTTCCCACGGAACAGACGATCAACTGCGTCAATTACACCCGCGCCACAACTGGACTGATGGCAATAACAGGCAATCTGGACGCTCCTGGAGGGAACGCTCTTTTTGTGAACCCGCCCACCCGCACAGTTGCTGAATTTGCCCGGCACAAGGATCTTTCTGCGGAGCAGCAAAAGAAGAGGCTGGGCGGAGATCAGTTTAAGCTTGGTGCCAGGGTAGCCCTGATCAATCCCAAGAAAGCATGGGATGCAATCCTTACTGGCAAACCCTACCCACTGAAGGCAGGAATTCTATGTGGGAGCAATCCAGTAGTGACGAGAGCCAATGCCAAAGAGGCCTACGAGGCGTTGAAGAAAATAGAGTTCCTGGTTGTCATCGATTTCTTCCTCACTCCGACGGCAGAACTGGCCGATATCTTCCTGCCTTCTGGGACATGGCTCGAACAGAATCATGTTGCTGACAACTGGAAGCGGCACGGTTATGTATTGGCCAGGCAGAAGTGTGTCGAGATCGGTGAATGCTGGCAGGACCACAAGATCTTTTTGGAATTGGGCAAACGAATGGGTCAGCCGTGGTGGGACACTGTTGAGGATGGGCTCGATTACCTGCTCGAACCCTCTGGACTGACCTGGGAGCAATTCAAAGAGAAGGGATATCTCCGAGGCGAAATGGTTTATTACAAATACAGGCAACGGGGCTTCTCCACGCCTACCAAGAAAGTGGAACTCTATTCAACCGTTTTAGAGAAATGGGGATATGATCCCCTTCCCAAATATGTTGAAGTTCCTGAGAGCCCGGTTTCGACGCCCCATCTGCTCAAAGACTACCCGTATATCCTGAATGCGGGGCTACGAACGCCTACCTTTTTCCATTCGGCGAACCGAAATATACCCGCGTTGCGTGAGATCAGACCAGATCCCATTGTGGAGATCCATCCCGAGACAGCCAAAAAACATAATATTAAAGACGGGCAATGGGTTTATATTGCATCGCCAAGGGGACGCATCAAGCAGCGTGCAAAACTGAACGAGAACATTGATCCGAGGGTGGTTGTGGCAGAGCATGGGTGGTGGTTCCCGGAAATAAAAGATCCAGGTCACGGCTGGAATATATCCAATGTCAATATCCTTACCGACAACGCTTACGAGACTCTGGACCCTGCTATGGGCTCCACGAATCTAAGAGTCTGTTTATGTAATATATCTCCCTGTGAAGAGTAGATCCATAGGAGGAAGCGATGGGAAAAGTATCCTTGATGATGAACGAATATGAATGCATGGGTTGCCATGCCTGTGAAGTGGCTTGCAAACAGGAACACGGCCTTGGTGTGGGCCCGAGAGTGATAAAAGTGATTGAGAGGGCCCCCTATTTTAAGCCCCTATTTTGTCACCATTGTGAAGATGCCCCCTGTGCCCTGGCCTGTCCGGAAGATGCGATCACCAAGGATCCAAAGACCGGGGTCGTTCTCGTTGATAGCGAGAAGTGTAACGGCTGTAATGCAGTGGTGGGCAAGTCCGGAGCTGAAAAACAGCAGACCTCTGCGTGTAAGGTAGAGTGTCCGGCGCATATCGACGTCCAAGGATTTGTGAGCCTTGCTGCCAAGGGAAAATTTCAGGAAGCCTTAAAGCTCATCAAGCTTGCAAGCCCCTTTCCCTCCATTTGCGGCAGGGTCTGCCCTCACCCTTGTGAGTCTGAGTGCTACCGCGATCAAATTGACAAACCCGTAGCAATCCACGCGGTTGAGCGTTTGCTGGGCGATCTGGACCTGAAGGCAAAGAGGCGTTATATGCCAGAAATCAGAGCCAAGAAAAAGGAGAAGGTTGCGATTATTGGATCAGGCCCTGCGGGTTTAACTTGTGCATTCTATCTTGCTCAAGAAGGCTACAAGGTAACGATCTTTGAAAAAGCCGAGGTATTGGGCGGAATGCTTACGGCAGGTGTTCCTTCGTATCGCCTCCCCCGGAAGATTGTCGAGGCTGAGATTGGGATGGTTCGCAATATGGGCGTGACCATGAAAACCGGCGTGGAGGTAGGCAAGGATAAAACGATTGCTCAATTACGCAAAGACGGATTCAAGGCCTTTTTTATCGCAGTCGGTGCCCAAGAGAGTGTCCGACTGGGCGTTCCGGGTGAAGATCTGGATGGCGTTTACCGGGGCTTGGATTACCTTCGCCAACTCAACCTCGGAAAACCCGTGAGACTCGGGGAGGGGGTCGCGGTGATTGGCGGAGGCAATGTAGCGATAGATGCAGTCAGGTCCGCTCGAAGGTTGGGGTCTGAAAAGGCTTTTATTATTTACCGACGAGGCTTGGAGGAAATGCCCTCTACACCGGAAGAGATTAAGCAGTGTCGGGAAGAAGGGATTCCCCTCAAAACCTTGACTCAACCTACGCGGTTTATCAGTAACAATGGTCGGGTGAAGGCGATCGAATGTGTCAAAATGCGTTTGACAGAACCCGATGGGAGCGGACGGAGGAAACCCGAACCTATTTCCGGTTCAGAGTTTAAGATCAACGTGGATGCTGTGATCACAGCCCTGGGGCAAGAGTCAGATTGGTGCTGCTTGACGCCTGAGTGTGCCTGTACATTGACCGAATGGGGAACGATGAAGATTGATTCCTTGACGCTTCAAAGTGATGATCCCGATATCTTCGCAGGGGGAGACGCAGTCAGAGGCCCCAAGACCGTGATCGAGGCCATTGCAGACGGAAGACAGGCAGCCATTTCGATTGACCGATATCTAAGTGGCCAGAGCCTTCGATTGGGTAGAGATATAGAATTGAAAGCAATAAAAGAACCACAGAAAGGGAAATATGATCGGACCGCCCGGGCTCCGATGCCTTACCTGGAACCCAAGAAGCGGGTGAAGAACTTCAATGAAGTCCAAAAGGGATTCACGAAAGGGATAACGGTTCATGAGGCAAAGAGGTGTATCTCTTGCGGGACCTGCTGTGTCCAGACCTGTCCTTATGATGTCATGCAGTTCAATCATGAAGTCACGAAGGCGGTCAAGTGCGACCTCTGCATTGAAAAACGAGGGAGGAATGAGGTTCCTGCATGTTTCGCAATCTGTCCTACTCGGTGTATTTTCTGGGGGAATCCAAAGAAGTTTGCACGGAATTATAAGGTTTTATAGAAAAGTTGTATGGGTTATGGATGGGGTTAGGAAGCCTGTTTGGGTTAAGGCCAATAGTAATGGTAAAAAGCATAAAGCCTATTGACTTGACCTTTTAACCCAACTGGCATCTTAGCCTTGACCTTAACCGAAGATTTTTTATTCTTTAACCAGTGATGAATTATTTCTCTTTATCGCCTGCGCAAGAACCTGCGAAACAAAATCCGCTCACCTGGATAGATCCCAAAACTGACCTCGAATGGCAGCGTGAATCTCCAGGCAAGATGACTTGGCAGGAGGCTCAAGCATATGCAGCATCACTTTCGCTGGATAGTAAGGACGATTGGCGTTTACCCACTTTAGCAGAATTGGAATCTCTGCTGGACAGGACCAAGGGACGTTCTGATGGTAGACCCGTTATGCGGCAAGAGGTTCCCTTTCGGGATAACTTGTCCTATTGGTCGTCCACAACCTTCGAGCGCCATACGAAGAACGCTTGGATCGTGATGTTCGACGGTGCCTATGTGCTTAGCTACTATAAAAGTAACTCGTACTATCTGCGTTGCGTTCGAGGATAGGGGAATTCGAAGGCCGTGGAGAATTCAAAGGATCTATGATGAAAAGATCCTGGATTTTTTTGACCCATTCGGGGGCGCCAAGCCCCGCCCTTCATGGCGGGGTGTAAAGCACCGCTCAGGGTCAACCCTGAGCCCTCGGCCTGAGACTTCGGCGAGCTCAGTCGAGTCGCTCGGGCCGAGGGGCAAGCCCCAGCATTTATGCTGGGGAGTCGAAGGGTTGACTTTCCCCTCATGGTTTAGTAATTTCTTATCAAAAAGGAGGCCATGCATTGCGGTCCCTAAACGCTTTCACCATCCACAGGGTGGGCATATGGTCTGGAGATGAATTGAGACCCCATTTTCGAAATAAGGAATATGGCGGCATCACGAACAGGGGGATATTGAGGAAAGGAGTGCATATGGATTCGAGGTATTTTATAAAAATGATATTTATGTTTACTGTTCTGTTAGCTTTTCTTTCGGGTTGCCCGGCACGGGTTTGGGTTTCGAAAGAGCCACCAGTCCCGCTCGGTCCATTCATGAATTCGAACTGGGGTAATTCTGTGATTGAGGTCAAGAAGGCGATCGAGAAGGACGGGAACCAATGGTTTAAGGATAGCACAGATCAATCCCCTTATGCGCTTTATGCCTCTGGCAACTATTGGGATTACCCAGCGATTTTTACCTATTTCTTCACTCCAAAGTCAAAGAGACTCTATCGGGTCGATGTAACCTACAGCGACCTCAAGGTTTACGAGAAAAACAAGAATGCTCTGATACAAAAATATAAAATGCCTTCCTATTCTCAACCCGATGTTGACCACTGGTCATGGGATAACAAAAGCCTGTTGATCCTGCAGAGAGATGCGACTCATGTCCAGCTCAGTTATGCCAGTGGTCCATTGTTGATACAGAACCAAGAAGAAGGGGGATCGCTTAGAAAATAACCCAGTTATCTCCCTCTCCCTTGGCGCCTGCCTGCGCGTAGCTGCTTCGGCGAAGGCAGGGGAGAGGGCGGGTGAGGGGGTGCATGCCATGCCCACCCCCACCTCAATCGCTCGACTGAGCTCACGACGAAGTCCTCCCCCGTCAAGGGGGAGGATAAGGCATGGGGGTTTCCATTATTCGAGGAAGACGTCGCGCCATAGAGAAGAGGAGATCATGAAGAAAGTTATTGTTGTCGTGCTCGGTTTGGTCTTGTTCGTTTGTGCCGTTGCCATTGCTGCTGTTCAAGACTTGGAAATTAAGGGAAGGAAGTTAGTCTCGCGAAAGCCGGCCTTTACCTTGATGTTGCCCTCAGAGTTTCAGTTCGTCCATTTCTCTGCCGTGGAAGTGCCGAAGGAGAATTCACGGACCCGAAATTATCTTTTTATCAGAGAGAGGAATAAGCAGGTTGAAGAATTACTTATCGTTCAAATTGCGGACAAAACCAATCCCCAGGCCGGCCCCATGACCATGCCTCCATTGAAACCCTATACAGAGAAGAGAATGTACGTCAAGGAGAAAATCAAACGAGGTGAGTTGACGGTCGATTATCTGATTCAACTCATGGCATGGAATCCAGATGCACCTTCCCTTCAGCCCATTGTGAAGAGAGGCATTGCGATCCCATCCCGTTGGGCCCTTCAAGGACAACTTCTATTCTCTTATCAGGCGGAGCATGCCATCTTCGTCCGGTATTCAAAGGATGTCAATTCCTTCGGACTGAAGATTTCTGAAGATGGAAAAGGGTGGGAAAGGGAGTCGATCTCAGGAAATGAGAAGAGAATCTATGAAACCTTCCGGAAGATCTTCACGGGGATCATCGATTCGATCGAGATAGGAAAATAGGGACACATCCCATTTAATCGTAGAGACTGTCTATTGCTGCTCCTATTAGGATTATTTTCCATATCTCCCTATTTTAAATGGGATGTGTCCCTGTTATTTTTAAAAGGGGTCTTTGTCTGAGGAGGGTGCCTGTAGCAAAACAGTGGAGGAGGAATTTTGAGAGAAAAAATCTTTTCGATGAAAGAGGCGGTGTCTCGATTTATTGCGGACGGTGATGCCGTTGCCATGGGGACCGCATTGGAGGGTGCGATTCCATTTGGCTTGGGACACGAGATCATCCGTCAGCGGAAAAAGGATCTCGCCCTTGTGGGTCCCATCTCCGATATGCTCTTCGATCAATTGATCGGTTCGGGTTGTGTAAGAAAGGTGATTGCCGCATGGGTCGGAAATGTGATCATGGGTGTGGGTTATAACATGCGAAGAGCTGTAGAGGCGGGGATTCCGAGGAAGATCGAGGTTGAGGATCATACGAACTTCACCATTTCTTTGGCCCTTCATGCAGGAGCCCTTGGCATCCCTTTCATTCCGACAAAAACCCTGTTAGGTACAGGGATGATGTCCGGAGAAAATCCCTTTAGGGAAATGGAATGTCCTTATACGAAAGAGAGACTGGCCTTGGTTCCTGCGCTGAAACCGGATGTGGCGATCGTACAAGCCCAGAGGGCAGACGAGGACGGGAACACGCATTTTTGGGGTGGAAGCGGTGTGACCAAGGAAGCGGCCCTCGCAGCTCGAAAAGTGATTGTGGTTGTGGAGGAAGTGGTCAGTAAAAAAGTGATTCGAAAGGACCCAAATCGGACCATTATCCCTGGATTCTTGGTTAATGCAGTCGTTCCAGAACCGTGGGCGGCATACCCTTCACCTATGCAAGGTTATTACAATCGAGACCATCAAGAATATATGACCTATCACGATGAGTCGAAGGAGAGAGAGACATACCTGGAATGGCTTGAGAAATGGGTCTTAGGGGTCAGAGACAGAAACGAATATCTCAATCTCTTGGGTGAGGAGAAGATGAGATCGCTTATGGTGAAGCGCCATAGAAGATCGATCCCAGTGGACTATGGGTATTAGATAAATGCCAAATACCAAAGTTCAAAGTTCAAAGGAATGTCAAAGTTTAAAACTCAAAAATCCAAATTTATAAAGAAGATAATTCTGACATTAGGTTATTTGTCATTGATTTGACATTTGGATTCCTGAAGCCGTCAGGAACAGGTTTTGGCATTTGAGCCTCGGATTACCTACTTTTCTTCCAATAAGGAGTATAGCCGATGGTTAATTATACCATGCAAGAACTGATGGTGGTTGCTGGTTCAAGGGAAATCCGTGACGATGATGTGGTCTTCGTTGGAATGAGACTTCCGCTCTTAGCTTTTCAGTTGGCGAAATCGACCCATGCACCTAACACCATTGGTATCTTTGAGAACGGGATCTTGAGAGACAAGCCGGCAGGTGAGCCTTTATACACCATGGGGGATAGCCCAAACATTGAGGGAGCGATCTGGACCACCTCGATGATGGATATCATGTCCCTCCTACAGAGTGGAAGGGTAAGCTTGGGTTTTATTGGAGGGGCTGAAGTGGATCGCTTTGGAAATCTCAATACCACTTATATCGGAGGTAAAGAGAATGTTCAGGTTCGGCTCCCTGGGAGCGGTGGAGGGTGTGATATTGCCTCTCTCTCCAAACGGCTGGTCATTCTTATGAACCATGAGAAACGCCGGTTTCTGAAAAGAGTGACCTATCTCACCTCCCCTGGCTATGGAGACGGCGGAAATTGGAGGGAACGAAACGGATTGAGAGGCGGAGGTCCTTCGGCTGTGATTACAACGAAAGGGATACTGAGATTCGACTCTGATACGAAAGAGATGACCCTCCATTCTGTTCATCCTGGAGTAACTGTGGAAGAGGTCGTTGAAAATACGGGTTGGGATTTGAAGGTGGCTTCAGGAGTAGAAAGAACAAAACCTCCGACCCGATCTGAACTTGGGATAATAAGAAGATGCGATCCCCACGGGTTTTGGACGAAAATGTCAGGAAAATGACAAATATTTTACCAATTCTTACTCTCCCAAACCGCCCTCGGATTCTTCCGTACCCCTTCCACGCATAAAAATCCATTAAATTTCAATAGACTTTAGTTATTTCGACATTAGAAATAAAACCGTGTCAAATTTTGGCATTTGTTTTGCTTTTACATGTTTTGACAAAAATTTAAAGGACGGCCATGCCCGAAACCCTCTTAGGCGAACTTTCCCAGGTCAAACTCTTTGATCTGATAAAACCTCTCTTGGTAGGGAAAAAAACTGGGATGCTAACGATCAAAGGGGATGAGCATGGAGAGATCTTTTTGGAGCTCGGAAATATCGTCCATGCGAGAACTCCGCATTCCTTTGGAGAAGAGGCTTTCTTAAAGATTATGAGCTGGCAGACAGGGAAGACCACATTTGAGCCGGATATCCCTCCTCGAGAAAAGACGATCTCTGTTCCCACCGAGAATTTGCTCCTGAATTGGTCCTTCAAGAAGCAGGAATGGGAAAAGATCAGGAAGGTGGTTCCATCTCCACATGCGACCTTTCGTATCGCCGTTCAGAACAATTCAGGGGATAAGAATATCAAGGGAGAACAATGGAATGTGTTGGCCATGGCTAATGGAACTAAGACAGTATTAGACATTGCCAAGGCGCTCGGATGGGATGAATTCAGAACGTCAAAGGTGATCTTCCAACTTGTCCAGGAAGGGTTTTTGGAGAAAGGGGAAGAAAGGGCTGCTCCGGGTAAAAGATATGTAGGAGAAGGATTCTTCCAGAGGATCGAGACTGAATTAAAAAGGATCGTGGGGCCAGTGACCTCTTACATTCTCGAAGATCGACTCAAGGAATTTGGAGAATCGAAGAATTCCTTCCCAGAGGATCGAGCCTTATCTTTTATTGAGGCCTTGAGCGAAGACATACCGCATGACCAGAAGCGGAAGGAGTTTAAGAGAACGATGGTAGAATCTCTCTCCCTTGAAAAGAAAAAGGGAGATTAAGAGCCTGAACTCTACAAAGGAGGAAATGTTATGGCCGGAAAAAAGAAGAGAAGGGGAATTGGTCTCTTACCGAAACTCTTAATGGGAGTCTTCATTCCAATTGTGATCGTCTTCTTCATCCTGTGGGTCCTCATCTTTCATAGTTTCGACCTGGGAGGAAGCCGGTTTACGAGCATCAAAGACATCGGGGCGGAAAGTTTAAGAGAATTGAGCGCGGTTTCTATGAAGGAGGCGAAATCCTCTTTGAATAAGTTGGGTGAGAAGATCATCAGGGAAAAGGCCATCGATGTGGCCACACAGGTCAAGATCTATCTTCAAGCTCGTCCGAAATTGAAGAAAGAGGATTTTAACAAAGATTTGGATTTCACGAGAGTGGCCGTTCAAAAAGTCGGGTTGACAGGTTATACTGCCCTATATGAATTGCCAGATACAGAAGGGGTTTGGCGGACATGGGCCCATGTCAATCCTAAAATTATTGCTATCGATATGAGTACATTGAGAGAACCTCTCGGGAAAAATTTTCCTGGTTTCTGGAAGGTTTATACCGGTGTCCAAGGAGGGGGCGCATCAAGTGGGTATTATACTTGGCAGGATGCAGACGGGACTTTCAGAGATAAATATATGGTCTGCACACCTGTTAGCGGAACACCTTATATTATTGCGAGTACCACTTACCTCGACGAATTCTCAAAGCCTGTAAGAGGAATCGAAGGCAGAATGAAGTGGATCGAGAGAGGATATTTAGATGCCTATGAGATAAAAATTCAACTTTTTTACTTTGTCATGTTGGTCGCCCTCGTCTTCCTGCTGATGATGGTCTACTTCTATTCTCGTTCCGTGATTCGGCCCATTCGTTATCTTTCCGAAGTGGCTGACAGGATTAGTATGGGGGATTTGGATACCCCCATCCAAATTAAGGCGAAGGGGGAAGTGGGTCTCCTTGCCGAGTCTATCGAGAGAATGCAGACGAGCGTCAAGGCGGCCATCGAACGATTGCAAAAAAAGAGGTGAGAGCCTTGTCTGATTTTGAGATCCGACGCACCCGAGGGCGTGATGAAGTAAGGGGGAACCGATGATATTCCCAAGAGGAAAGGTGAGACATCAGAATTTAATGACATCCTATACCAATCTCTCCGCCCTCTTATCCAGTTTGAAATCGGAAGGGTTTAGTGGAACGGTTGAAATTGAATGGACAGAAGATAAGGGGATCTTGTTGATCGATACGGGTGAGGTCGTCAATGCGGAAGCAAAGGTAGGGGGCGATTCCAAAAGGATGATCGGACCGGAAGCGATTCAGTATCTCCTTGCCCTCTCAAACCAGAAGGATGGAATCCTCAATATCTATCAGTTGCTACCGGAACAGGTGGCCATCGTGGCCAGCAACCTCCAATACGAAGTCCTTTTCAAAGAGCTCTCCACAGATTTTGCGCGCTTTGATCGGCTCCTCCTGAAACTGAGAGAAGAGAAGCACAATGGTTTCATTGAGGTCTTCACGAAAGATCGTCAAGCCACGGGCGTCCTTTTCTTGCTGGAGGGCGAGCCCACGGAACTCTTTACCACATCGGAATCTGGCCCCTCTGTTTTTGGCCGAAAGTCGATCCCGGCGTTTGTAGAGAATTCGGGTAAGGAAGGAGCCATCTTTAGTGTCTATCGAACCCTTGGGAAGATACCGAAAGAAGAGAAGATGGTCCCGGAAGAGGGGAAGATTCGAAAGAAAGAGGGGAAGGTTGCCACGGGAGAGGGTGAGGACGTAAGGCAACTCATCCCCATTTTTCAGGAAGCCTTTTCAAGGGTGGAAAAGTCAGTGGATGAAATCTTCGAACAGAAGGGAAAATTTCTTGAGACATTCAAGAGGACTCTTTTGCAAAGATTGGACGAATATCCCTTCCTCGATCCATTTAGCGGTGAATTTGAATACCGAGAAGGAACAATCAAGTTTGCAGGGGATGCAGGTAAAGATTGGGCTAAGGGAATTACCGTATGTTTGCATGCCACTTTGGTTCAACTCCAGAAGGAGTTGCCGAAAAATAAGACCCTCTCCTTGAGATTGAGAGCGGAGATTGACTCTTCTTTGAAGCCTCACCGAGAAACGCTGAAGCGTTTAGGCGTTGATGCTGAAATTTCCTCACTTCTTCAGTAGACTTATCCGATTTTGTTGAGCCCTCCAAAGAAACCCCCGTAGATTTTGCTTGACAATAAATTTTTTTTAAATAAACTTGTTAAAAAATTCTCAAAAAGGAGCTTAACATACATATTTTCGCCTTATTATTTGAAAAATATTTACATTACCATGTCTTATATGACCACCCCATGTGAAAGGGGGTGAATAAGGGTAAAGGGGGTGATAGAACTAAAAAAGAGATCGAATTTTTAATCAAAAACCTTGAGAAAGGAGGGTTAAGATGAAAAATTGGAAATCTGCATCTTTAGTTTTATGTTTATTTGTAATTGGGTGTTTTTTCATTAGCTCGTCCGCATACGGGCAAACGAAACTCTCTTACTCCATTTTCTTCCCTGCCCCTCACAAGCATAGTGTGGTGGCTACTGAATGGGCAAAGGAGATTGAGAAGAGGACAGGTGGAAGAGTTCAAATTACGATGCATTATGGCGGTACACTGACCCCGGCTCCCCAGGTTTATGATGGTGTGGTCAAAGGGATTTCTGATATCGGCATGTCAGTCTGTGGCTACACGAGAGGAAGATTTCCTTTGACAGAGGTGGTTGAACTACCTTTAGGCCACAGAAGTGGATGGGTAGTGACGAAAGTGATCAATGAATACTTTAAAAAATTTAAGCTAAAGGAATTTGATGAAGTCAAGATGATGTACATGCATGCCCATCCGCCTGGGCTCCTTCATACCAAGAAGCCTGTTAACAAGCTTGAGGATGTCAAAGGGATGAAGATTCGTGCCTTTGGGGCGGTTACAAAAATTGTAACCCTCCTTGGAGGCGTTCCTGTGTCAATGGCGATGGGTGAGACCTATGAGGCTTTAAGCAGAGGGGTTGTTGAAGGTTCGATTGCACCCTATGAAGCTCTACAAGGATGGAAGTGGGGAGAGGTGGTGAAATTTACCACGGAAGCTCCGGGTATGTATTACAGCTCGGCCTTTTTCATAGCCATGAATAAGGATAAGTGGAATGCCCTGCCTCCGGATATCCAGAAGATTATTGAAAAGATCAATGAGGAATGGGCTGAAAGACAGGGAAAGGCTTGGGATGAGATCGACAAGTTAGGGAAAGATTTTACTTTGAAGTTGGGCAATAAGATAATCACACTTTCAGTGGATGAGAATAGAAAATGGGAAAAGGCTCTCAAGCCCCTTTATGATGAATATGTTAAAAGTATGAAAGATAAAGGTTTACCCGGAGACGAGGTACTGAGGTTCTATCTGGAGGAAATATATAAACTTCAAAAATAGAACATGAGGAAGGGGAAGGAAGTATTCCTTCCCCTTTTATTTTCACAATTTCTCCCACCTATCTCTTCCATGAAATTTAAAAATGGAGCTACCTATGGGATGGTTTTCTGATAAGGTATGGAAGCTCAGCCGCCTGATCAATTTCATTGGGGGGAGCAGCCTCGCATTCATCATGTTTCTTACCGTTACTGATATTATTTTGAGGTCCTTTAGAAGACCTATCCTTGGGACTTTTGAAATCGTAGCTTTTTCAGGAGCAGTCGTGATCGGATTTTCTCTTCCTTATACATCTTGGATGAGAGGGCATGTCTATACGGATTTTCTTATCTTAAAATTCTCACAAAAAATAAGAAACATCTTCAATATCGTTACAAGATGTCTGGGGATATGGCTTTTCTTAATGATTGGCTGGAATCTGATAACGTATGGAATGGATCTAAGAAAAGCAGGAGAAGTCTCCCCCACTTTGACCATGCCTTTCTATCCAGTTGCTTATGGATTGGGAATTAGCTGTTTTATTCAGTGCTTTGTGCTTGTGTGTCATATCTTGAAGATCTCCGGAGGGAAATATGAATGAGGTGACAATCGGAATATTAGGTCTTGTTGTTGTGTTAGCCTTATTCCTCACCGGAATCGAGCTGGGATTCGGCATGGCATTGGTCGGTTTCGTGGGATTCAGCATCATTGTATCCCCCGCGGCCGCATTGAATCTTTTAGCGAAAGATATCTTTGATGTCTTTTCTTCCTACGGTTTTACTGTCATCCCTTTGTTTGTCCTCATGGGCCAGATCGCTTTTAATGCAGGGATTGCAAAGAGCTTGTATGATACTGGCTACAGATTTGTCGGACATATACCCGGAGGACTGGCCATGGCCACCACGGCAGGGGCAGCTGCCTTCGGGACCGTTACGGGCTCCGCCATTTCCACGGCGGCTACTTTTGGCAGTGTGGCTTATCCTGAGATGGATCGATATCATTACAGCAAGAAGCTCTCGACGGGAATCATAGCTGTCGGAGGGACTCTCGGCAGTCTCATTCCACCGAGCGTCACCCTTATTGTATATGGCATGATTACTGAAACATCTATCGGCAAATTATTTCTGGCTGCAACTGTTCCAGGACTGATCGTCTCCCTATTGTTTGTTTTTATCATTTACGGATGGTGTAAAATCGATCCATCCCTGGGGCCTAAGGGTGAAAAATCGTCATGGAAGGAGAGGTGGATATCGCTCAAAGAGGTTGTATGGGTTATTCTTATATTCCTCATTGTGACAGGAGGGATGTCGTGGGGTTTCTTTACCCCTACAGAGGCAGGGAGCGCCGGGACTTTTGCTGTACTCCTTTTATCTGTGGCCAAAAGGGATATCGATTTTAAAGGGTTTATCAAATCGGTTGCAGAATCACTGCGCACTGCTTGCATGGTTTTGATGCTTATTGCAGGTTCGACCATACTCGGGCATTTTCTTGTCGTGACGAAGATCCCTATATTAGCAGCAGATTGGATCGGGCAACTCCCTTTACCCCCTTTCCTTGTCATGATTCTCATTTTGCTTACGTATGAATTGGGGGGCTCTTTTATCGATGACCTCGCTTTTATGGTCTTAGCCACTCCAATCTTCTTTCCTGTAGTCCTCAAACTTGGTTACGATGCGATATGGTTTGGCGTTATCCTCCATATTTTTGTGATGATCGGCGTGGTCATTCCTCCTGTGGCCGTCAATGTCTTTGTGGTAAGAAATATCACCAAAGTGCCATTTGGTGTGATTTATAGTGGGGTATATCCCTTTTTGATCGGCATGATCCTTTGCGCAACTTTGTTGTTTTTATTTCCACAAATCATACTTTTCCTTCCAGCTCTATTTGGGGTTTATTGATACGGCAAGTGTCCGTTTACCAAATCTTATAATGAAACATTCAAAATGATGTTTTTTTAAAATTCCTAAAGGCTCACGGGAACGACGGCAATCGTCTTTTCTCCATTGGAACGAAAAAACTCTTGATCAAAAAAAGATAAAGAGAGAAGACAACCATGAAGGCCTCAGACAAGATTCAATACGACCGTTATTTGAAAGGCGAAAAACTTCCCCATTTTAGGACCCTTTCAGGGATTGAAATGAAAGAGTTCTACCAGCGGGAGGATAGATCGCATGACGAACCTCCGCCGGGAGTCTATCCCTTCACCCGTGGGATTTACAAAGACATGTATCGAGTCCGGTTATGGACTCGGAGGCAGCAAAGTGGATTCGGAACCCCTGAAGAGAGTAACCATCGTATTCAGTACCTTTTGAGCAGAGGGATGACAGGACTCAATATCGATTTTGATATCGCTACCAAACTTGGTCTTGACCCTGATCATCCATTGGCCGAAGGGGATGTGGGCTTGCAGGGAACCTCTGTTGCTACATTAGAAGACATGGATGCCCTTTTCCAGGGAATCCCTTTGGACAAAGTGAGTACCACCCTTATTGTTAATCCTCCCTATTCGGCTATCATTATGGCAATGTACCTTCTGGTTGCGAGGAAGCAAGGAGTTGAAGCCTCAAATCTGATCGGAACGATCATGAATTGTGCTATCACTCAATTAGTTGGTCCTACTTTCCAATCCGGAACCCATTTTTTTCCGCTGGACCCAGCAATTAGGATAGCCTGCGATGTGATGGAATATTGTGCAAAAAATATCCCCCGGTGGAACATCATCAATATCAATTCTCGAAACATAAGGGAGACCGGGGTGAGTGCTGTTCAGGAAGTTGCCTTTGTTTTTTCACTTGCCTTAGAATACGTTCGGTCCTTGTTAGAACGGGGAATGGACATTGATCAGTTTGCTCCCCGCTTTGCCTTTTTTACCAGCGTCCATATCGACTTCTTAGAAGAGATTGCAAAACTGAGAGCTATGCGACGGATATGGGCTCGCATAATTAAAGAGAACTTTGGTGCTAAAAACCCAAGGAGTTGTTGGTGCAGGATAGCTCTTCAGACCTCGTCTCTTCCCCTCACTGCCCAGCAGCCATTGAATAATATCGTCCGGGCAGCCATTCAGACCCTCGCTGCAGTCTTGGGAGGGAGTCAGTCTATCCATACCACATCTTATGATGAAGGCTATGCCCTTCCTACTGAGGAGTCCCATGTCTTGGCCATCCGGACTCAACAGATCATAGCCTATGAGACAGGTGTTTGTCGTACTGGGGATCCTCTTGGTGGTTCTTATGCTATTGAAAAGCTTACAGATGAAATTGAGGGTCGTGCCTTGGCCCTCATGGAGGTGATTGAGAAGAAAGGAGGCTTTTTAGAGTGCTTCAAATCTCAATGGATCGAGAATCAGATCAATGAAGCCCGATATGAGTACGCCCGGCAGTTGGAGTCACGAGAATCAATTCAGATTGGTGTTAACATGGAACGGGAGGAGAATGAGGAGATAAAGATCAACATCTTCCGCCAAGAATCCGACATGCAAGAGAGACGGATTCGATATATCAAAGAATACAAACGGTCAAGAAACGGAGGCCAGGTTAAAAAAGCTTTAGAAAATCTTTACCGACAGGTGAAGGAGAATCCCCATGGAAACTTATTACCGACCATCATCGAGGCAGTCGATCAAAAAGCCACCCTCGGGGAGATCAGTGACACTTTACGTCGGGCTTATGATTTTGAGGTCCATTATGTTTAGGGAGGAGGGTTGAAGGAGATGAATGGTGGTGCCTTCTATCATGAGTTCGATACCATTTCTCCCAAGAAACTCCGCGAAATACAGGATGAGCGTCTTCGTGTCTTAGTGGATCGATGTTATCGAGACATCCCTTACTATCGGGATCTTTTCGATAAAAATGGCCTCAAACCAAATCACATCCAGACCACAGATGACCTCGCCTTGGTTCCATTTACAGAGAAAAAAGACCTGAGAGCTTTATATCCCTATGGACTTCTGGGAGTTCCCCTGAATCGGATCTATCGATTTGCTGCCTCTTCGGGGACAACCGGCGTTCCCACGGTGGTGGGTTTCACTCGGAGAGACTGGATGGAGACACTGCGCGAACAGATGGGCCGGATCTTTCATGCCATGGGATTTCGTAAAGGGGACCTCATCTATCAATGTGCTGGTTATGGGCTTTTTATGGGAGGGCCAGGGATGGAGTCAGGAGCCGAGGCGATCGGGGCCATCATTTTCCCCGCAGGTCCTGGCAGGACACTGGCAGGGATACAGTATTTAAAGGATTTGGGCCATCAAGCCATCTGCACGACCCCTTCTTTTATGACATATTTAGTGGATGTAGCTCAAAAAAACGGCTTTACCCCTAAAAAAGATTGGAAACTGCGAACGAGCCATATTGGGGGTGAACCTGCGGCCCCAGCACTAAGGCGCCGGATTGAAGCCATCATGCCGGAGGGTTTCGAATGGCATGAGGGCTACGGAATCACTGAGCTGGGCGGACCTACGGTTGCCCATAGCTGTAGATTTACAAGAGAATCTTGTGAGCTTCATATACTTGCCGACCATTATTTCATTGAAGTGATTGACCCAGCTACAGGAAAGAGGCTTGAACCAGGACAGGAGGGAGAATTAGTATTTACTACCTTAACTCGTGAAGCTACCCCTTTGATACGTTGGCGAACCCGTGACATCTCGGCTCTGTCAGAACATTGTTTTGGATGTCCCTGTGGAAGGATAGCCCATCCCAAGATTCAACGAGTCACAGGCCGAACGGATGATGTATTGAAGGTGAGAAGTACCTTGGTGTTTCCATCTCAGATCGAGGAGATTCTCAATTCAACTCCAGGGATCGGGGATGGCTGGCAGATTGTCATTGACCGCCCAAAGGATAGCTTGGACAAACTTGCTGTCCATGCCGAAGTCCAATCCCATATCTGGCAAGATGTTAGTCAGATGAAGACGATTGAAGAAAGGATTATCCAAGGAGTCTACGGGCGTTTGGGAATGAACATTGAAGTCGTTTTACATAAACCCGGATCATTGCCTCGATATGAGGGAAAGGCAAAGCGAGTTCTTGATCACAGGGAATTCGAGGGTGGCCATTAGATCAAGGAGGCTCTTCATTATGGAGAAAAGGTTTGACAGTATCGGAGGAAACATTCATGAGCTCCTCAGACAAGATTCAATATGATCGTTATTTAAAAGGGGAGAAGCTCCCTCATTTTCGGACGCTATCCGGAATTGACATAAAGGAATTTTATGAACGCCAGGATAGACCCATGGACGAACCTTCGCCCGGGATATTCCCCTTCACACGAGGTATCCACTCTGACATGTACCGATCGCGCTTATGGACGCGGAGGCAGCAAAGCGGATTCGGCACTCCAATGGAGAGCAACCAGCGGATTCACTACCTTCTCAGCAGAGGGATGACGGGTTTGAATATTGATTTCGATGTGGTTGCCAAATTGGGTCTCGATCCTGACCACCCCTTAGCAGAAGGAAATGTGGGATTGGTGGGGACCTCTGTTGCCACTCTGGAAGATATGGAGGTTCTCTTTCAAGGAATCCCTTTGGATAAGGTGAGCACGACTTTGATCGTCAATCCTCCTTATTCGGCAATCATTATGGCCATGTACCTTCTCGTTGCGAAGAAACAAGGAATTGAGGCCTCCAGCCTGATCGGAACGATCATGAACTGTGCCATCAGCCAGCTCGTAGGACCCACCTATCAGTCTGGTACGCATTTTTTTCCGATAGATCCTGCCATTAAGATCGCCTGTGATGTGATGGAATATTGTGTCAAATACACGCCACGATGGAACATCATCAACATCAATGCGTACAACATGCGTGAGACCGGGATCACAGCTGTCCAGGAGATTGCCTTTGCCTTTTCCCTTGTCGAGGAATATATCCGCCGCCTCTTGGCTCGAGGGTTGGAGATTGATCAATTCGCTCCCCGGATCGCCTTCTTCACGAGTGCCCATCTGGACTTCTTGGAGGAGGTTTCTAAGTTGAGGGCCATGAGACGAATTTGGGCTCGATTGATGAAGGAGACTTATGGTGCCAAGAATCCAAGAAGTTGTTGGTTCAGAACAGCGATTCAAACTTCTTCTCTCCGTCTCACAGCCCAGCAGCCCATGAACAATATTGTGAGGGCGGCGATTCAGACTCTGGCGGCTGTTTTAGGTGGAAGTCAATCCATTCATACGACCTCTTATGACGAGGCCTATGCCCTTCCCACAGAGGAGTCCCATACCCTCTCCATACGGACCCAACAGATTATTGCCTACGAGACCGGTGTCTGCCGCAGCGCTGATCCCCTCGGAGGATCTTATGCCATAGAGAAACTGACCGATGAGATTGAAGAGCAAGCCCTGTCTCTTATGAGGACGATCGAAGAGAAGGGAGGCTTTCTGGAATGCTTCAAATCTCAATGGATCGAGAGCCAGATCAACGAAGCCCGCTTTGAGTATGCCCGTCAACTGGAAACTAGGGAATTGATTCAAGTGGGGGTGAATATGGAGAGGGATGAAGAGGAGGAAATCAAGATCAATATCTTCCGCCATGCTCCGGACATGCAGGAAAAACGGATTCAGTACATTCGAGCCTTCAAGGAGTCGAGAAATGGAGATCAGATCAAAAGTGTGCTCGATCATCTTTTTAAAACCATCAAAGGAAATCCGGATACCAATTGGTTGCCGGTGATCATCGAAGCAGTAGATCAAAAAGCCACATTGGGTGAAATCAGCGACACCTTGCGTCAGGCGCACGACTTCACCCTTCATTACAGGTAAGGAGAGAAGATGGAGAAAAAACGAATACTCATGGGAAAAATAGGTTTAGATGGCCATGACAATGGCCTCCGAATCGTATCCAAATGGTTAGCGGACGCCGGATTTGAGGTCATCTATTTGGGATTGTACAATACGCCGGAGGGAATGGTTCGGGCAACCCTTCAGGAGCATGCTGACCTCATTGGATGCAGTTTTTTGGGCGGCGAACACCTCTTTTACTGTCAGAAACTGTTGCACCTCCTTCGGCAGAATGGTCTGCAGGATAGGAGAGTGATCGTCGGTGGTGTCATCCCTCCAGACGACGTAAAGGTTCTGAGAGAGATGGGCATTTCAGCCATTTTTACTCCGGGGACAATGCGGGAGACGATCATAAAGAAATTGAATGAGCTGGTTTGAGGTTTGACCGGCACGTGCCCTGCAAGCCCCGCCCTTCAGGAGGGGGCTAAGGGGCACAATATAAAAGGAAACTACCTTACCGCGAAGCCCCGCCTTTTACGGCGGGGAGCTTCAATTGGCTTTTTTGGAAGAATTTTGTGCTCCTTAAGATAGGGGTTCTTTATCATTGTCCCTCAGTGAGAGAGGAGAAAAATGAATCTAGCAACAAATCTTGAAAAATCAGCCTTCTATTTCCCGGAGCGTCCAGCCCTGATTGAGGAGGATAGGGAGATCTCTTACCTGGAATTCAACAAAGAATCGAACCGGGTAGCCACAGCTTTGATTAAGTTGGGCATTCAAGTAGGAGACCACGTGGCTCTCTGCGCGCCCAATTCCTGTCGGTGGTTAGCCATCTATTTTGGAGTGCTCAAGGCCGGGGCGATTGCTGTTACCTTGCCGAGTACGCTCACTCAGAGTGAGCTCATTCGGTTATTGGATGACGCGCGTCCCAAGGTTCTCTTCACAGTCGACGAGAAATTGGGTGGCCTGGGCGACCGACGGGACCGCCCATACCTCGAAAAGGTGATTAGTCTCGGCGGAGACATACCCTACGATAGACTGCTCGAAAGAGGGTCCGAGGCCTTCAAGGCGATTGACTTGGATCGCAAAAATATAGCGGCGATCCTGTACACGGGGGGTACGACAGGCATTCCCAAGGGAGTGATGTTAACACACGAAAATATAAAATCATCCGTTCACAATGTCTCTCACTTTGAACGGTCAAACCAAGAAGATCGCGCCTTGTGCTTTCTTCCGCCCAACCACATATTTGCTCAGATCCACATTATGAATTCCATGGTCTACGCCGGTGGCTCCGTGGTCATTCAACCATCCTTTGATCTGGACAGAGTGATGGACGCCATCAAGCGATACCGGGTCACGAAATTTTATGGCGTGCCCACCATTTATTATCGTTTCCTTCAGATTGAGGGGCTTAAGGAGAAGTTAGGGGTTGTCAATTACTGTTTTTCAGCCGCAGCCAGCATGCCCGGTGAGATCGTACGGGAGTGGAAGACACGCACGCATCTCAATATCCACGAGTCCTATGGAATGACTGAGACAGCGACGATGGTGACCTACAATCACTATATCCGGCATGTCGTAGGCTCTGTCGGGACACCTGTCAACATTGTTGAGGTTCAAATCAGGGGTCCACAGGGAGATGTTTTGAAACAGGGGGAGGAGGGGGAGATCTGTATCTGTGGTCCCAATGTGATGAAAGGATACCTGAATAACCCTGGTGAAACCAAGGCTGTTTTCTGGGGCGACTGGTTACGAAGTGGCGATATTGGACTATTTGACGAGGACGGCTACCTCTACATTATTGACCGTATCAAAGACATGATCATCACAGGGGGCGAGAATGTTTATCCGAGGGAAATCGAAGAAGTTCTTTACAAGAGACCCGAGGTGGGAGAATGCTCCGTTATCGGTATTCCGGATAAGGAATATGGTGAAAAGGTGATTGCCTGTATCGTTCTAAAACAGAGAGGCCTGCAGTTAGATCGAATGGAACTTAAGTCTTTTCTCAAGAACCACCTTACCCCATTTAAGGTGCCTAAAGATTTTATCGTCTTGGACGAATTGCCCAAGGGTAGTACAGGTAAAATACTGAAACGGGAATTAAGAAAACAGGTCATTGATCATTATGATAGGAGAAACGAACATGACCGTTGATCAAATCCCAATGGTTTCTGTAATCCCCTCCCTCCGTCTGCTGTATACGTCCAGAATCGAAATAGATATTCCCCTTTGCCTCGGCAATACGCGCTACGGCGAGAGACGAATTATCCACATCAAGGGAGGTGCCTTTGCCGGCCCCAGGCTATCTGGACGCGTGTTATCTGGCGGGGCTGATTGGCAGATCATCCGACACGATGGGATCACCGAAGTGGAGGCGCGTTATACGTTGGAAACGCATGACGGGTGTCTGATCTATGTGCATAATTGGGGAATACGAAGGGGCGCGAAAGAGGTAATGGAGCGGCTTGCCTCAGGAGGAAAAGTCGATCCGAGTGAATATTATTTCCGTACCACTCCAATATTTGAGACAGGCGCACCGAGTTATGAATGGCTGAACGGTCTTATCGCCATTGCATCCGGAGAGAGACGCGTCAATGAGGTGATCATTACAGTCTATGAAGTTACATGAATATTTACTATTTGTATCGATGTCTTCTCTTCCTTGAAACAGGCCTCATCCTTTCCCGTTCAAATTCTTTCGGCCACCAAAGGAGGAGATCAGAAGGAGCTGCTCTTCGAAGGATCTGAGGGATATTCTCTCCCTTTGCTTTGGCCTCGATCCCGAAGAGAAGAACTGCTTCCCGAAAATATCTCTTCATTCTCAGTCTCTTGTGGATCACTCCTCGCTCTATGCCTTTCCTCAACATCGATTGGGCTATTAAGATCTGAGCAGCCATCTCTTTCGATCCTCTTGGAATAGAGAAAGGGGTGAAGATCTGGGACATGGCCAACCGAATTATTTGTGTTAGGTAGCCAAATCGTTCTCTCTCTCTAAGAAATGGGTGTTGAGGGGTTACGACCCGAAGGTAGGGAGTGAGAAAGAGGGCAAGGAGTATCGATTCTGGAACCAACCGATCCATTTTGGCTAAATGATCCGCAAGGCGGAAGAGAGAGAGAAAGAATTGTTCATCTCTGTTCTTCCGTGGATTTCGCTCTCCAAAAACCCTTTCAAGATCAGGGAAGAGACTGAGGAGCAGGCCCGTTTGGAGCATGAGATTGAGAGAGGGTTTGGCCACACCTTCCTTTATCTCTCGAAGGAATTCATCTCGAAGGCGAGAAGGAGAACATTTTCGAATCTCCTCTCGATGTCGGAGGATCGCTTGGTAGGTTTGGCTTTCAATGAGGAATCCGGTTCGAGCAGCGTGGCGGATCACTCGAATCATACGGACGGGATCCTGCCGAAATCTTTCGTTCGCATCACCAATGGCTCGAATGATTTGTGCCTTGAGATCGTTCATCCCACCGACATAGTCGATCAGGGAAAAATCTGCAATATTGTAAAAGAGGCCGTTAATGGTGATGTCCCGGCGTAGGGCATCCTCCTCCGGTGTTCCAAAACTGTCTGGATGGATGATCTCTCCGTCCTCTGCCTTTATCTCTTCAAATTCTGAACGGCTTCGAAAAGTAGAAACCTCAATGATCTTCCCACCCTTGAAAAAGACCTGAACCAGCCGAAATCGACGGCCGATGATCCTGCTGTTCTTAAAGAGGGAGTTGATCTCATGCGGGTGAGCGTTTGTGGCGACATCGAAGTCTTTTGGGATCCTCCCAAGGAGAAGATCCCGGACGCTTCCTCCGACGAGATAAGAGATAAACCCATGACGATGGAGGCGGTAGAGAACCTTTAATACCTCTTCGCTCATCATCTTTCTCGAAATCGGATGTTCAGGCCTTGGAATGATCACAGGTTTCATCTGGCAATGCTGATCGCTCCCGGAGTGCAGACTTTGACGCATTGAGGATGTTCGCCACAAAGGTCACAATGATAAGCGTTCTCACCCAAAATGGGCAGGGCGTTGAAGGGACAACGTTCCGCCCTTCCTCTATCCCAGATGAATTTCCTTTTTTCTTCGGTTTCGATGGCCTCTTCTTTTTTGAGGCACTTCATCTCTTTGCATTGATGGCAGAGGATGGGGATATTGAGACTCGAGTCCAGATCATCCTTCCGAATGCGAATGGCAGACTTTTCCGTATTGATGATCCCGAGATGGCACAGGGAACAGGCCACTTCACAGAGATGACAGCCGCTACATTTTATGGGATCGACTTTGATTTTCATTCTTCCAGTTCCAGCCATTTCAGAGTTTTTCTTCTGGGAATCCCATTTTTATCCCAACGATGGAGATGATAATATTCGTCCAACATCTTGTTGAACTCCTGTTCCAAAATCATTTCCCCGCGGGCAGGCCCCTCCGGGATGGGTTCTTCGAAGTACCTTTTGGGAAGCACGTCATCTCGGCGAGAAATCCCATCTTTGATCAACATGATCCTCTCCAAGGTGTAGATTCTCTCACCGATCGTTTTTAATTCTGTTGGGGTCAAGTTCAGGCCGGTCGAAAGGCCGATCAATTTAGAAAACTGCCTATACTGGGGAGCATGGGGACTTGAAAATACAGTGAGGAAGCGGCAGAATCCCAACGAATCACAGACCGCATTGAGAAGCTCGTGCCACCGGACCATCCTTCCCTTGCCAAGGTAGGAAGAGAATTGATTGCTTACTCGACCCCCATAAATTTTTTTCAAAATTCTTTCAGGAAGGCCGATGATATCTAAGGAAGGGCGACTTCTCATGTGACAGGCTCCCCGAGTGGATGTGGCCATGCCTAATGCGAAACTTTTGGGGAGTCGTTCATCCGTCATCTCGATGGGAAAATTCTTAATATCAAGAAGATAATCTTTCGAAGCCTCTCCAAAAATATTTTTAGCAAACGAACCTTCTGCCAAGACTCTCCCCAAACCCTTTCTTTGAGCGATTTGATGGATGAGCTCCAGGATAGATTCTCCGTCTCCCCAATTCAACGGGATTTCTGTCATTTCCTGATCGATGATCCCTCGCTGGTAGAGTTCCATGGCCCAAGCGATGTAAGAGCCTGTTGAAATGGTGTCGAGACCATAACGATTGCAAAGCTCAGTGGCATAGATAATATTCTCGAGGTCAAAATTTCCCAATTTCGTTCCAAAGGAACCGATGGAAGCGTACTCCGGCCCTTCACCTCTTGTCCCTCGATATCTCCCTTCTTCGATGGAGAACCGATGCCGGCAATGGCTAGGGCAACCAAAACAGGAGACCATCCCCTTGGAAAAAGGCTCCAGTGCTTCTGCCTCTAATAGATATCCCCTGTCTCCAACCGTGGTGAACTGGTTATTTCGGACGCTCAAAAACCCCATGGTATTGGCGTATTGAAAGAGAAGAGGAGTCCCAAATCTTCCAAGGGCTTGCACCCATTTTGTCTCCATGAGTTTTTTCATATTTCTAAGATAGTCGTTAAAATAGTTTTTGGGATCGGAGATCGCGATGTCCAACCTTCCCCTTGCTGCCACAGCCTTCAGATTCTTGGAACCCATCACAGCGCCCATGCCAGTGCGTCCAGCAGAACTTTTCAGCCCTGTCCGGATCGCCGCATACCTGACCAGATTTTCTCCAGCAGGGCCGATACAGGCAACCTGAACCTTTTCGTCTCCGAGCTCTTGGCGGATTGTCTTCTGGGTTTCAACGGTATCGAGGCCTCGAAGTTTTTGTGCATCTCGAATCTCTATTTTTCCGTCGTTGACAAAAAGATAGACGGGTCTTTCGCTTCTTCCTTTAATCATCAAATGACCGAAGCCTGCTTTGACCAACTCCGCGGCAAAATCCCCACCCATGTTCGAGTCCCCGAGATGGCGTGATTCTGGTGACTTTGCTGTGATATTCATCCGGGATCCAAAACCAAGAGTTCCTGTGAGGAGACCCGCCCCAAAAATGAGTGGATTCTCTGGCGAAAATGGCTCTAAGCTCGGAGAATAGGATTTGGAGAGGAGGTACATATTGATCCCCCTTCCTCCCAAGAATTTTTTCCGAAGATCGAAAGGGATAGGAGCAATGCGAATCGAACGGTCGTTCAAATTAATAAAGGCAATCTTTCTATCGAGGACCATTTCGGGAAATTATAACAGAATCAGGTTCAAATGGCTTTCGTTCATTAAATAAAAATTTGAGAACTAAAATTGACTTGACAAACAATCGGAATCGTCAAACAATGTTAAAAAGAAAATAAAGTCTTTAGTTCATGGGTTAGGGTTAAGATTCCAGTTTTGTGTATGGGTTACGTCATTAGGTTTTAAATCTTTATCCATAATCTTTTTACCATAAACCAAACGGGCTTCCTCACCATAACCCAATCACAATTTTTACTGTTAATGAGGCCTTTCAAATGAAAATGGAAGCGGTGAGAGAAAAGGCAAAGTCCTTGGGCCTGAAGAATACCTTTGGACTGTCAAAGGCCGATTTGATTCGGCGGATTCAGAAGGCGGAAGGGAATTTTGATTGTTTTGGAACGGCCAAGGACTATTGTGATCAGGTTCAATGTTGTTTTCGAGATGATTGCTTAAGACCTTCGGTAGCTAAGACTAAATAATTACAAAGAAAGGAGGAAGGTTATGGCAAAGGCAATCCTGTGGGAGACGTCTTTAACGACGGCCAAAGCAAAGGCGAAGAAGCAAAAGAAGTTGATCTTAATGGATTTTTACAACAATCTCTGAATTGGGTGTCAACAGCTGGCAGCTGTTACTTATCCCAATTCCGATGTCTGTGGTTCCATGGAAAGTCATTTTATCCCCCTGCAGGTCGATTTCAACAAGAATAAGGCTATGGTAAAACGGTATAGTATCAAATGGACCCCCACCATCATCATCTTGGATGCAGACGGCGATGAACACCATCGCTTCATTGGATTCCTGCCGCCGGAGGATTTCATTGCCCAGATCATCCTTGGAAAAGGGAAAGCCGAATTCGATCTTGACGATTTTGATCAGGCCATTCAGTGTTTTCAGGAGGTTCTGAATCGATATCCAAAAACAGACGGAGCTGCTGAAGCCCAATATTACCTCGGGGTTGCCAGATATAAGGCGAGTCATGATCCAAAAGAATTGAAATTGGGATTGGAGGTTCTTCAGAGAGAGTATCCCAGTAGCGAATGGACGAAGAAGGCTCAGGTCTATGCCCTGATTCCATAATTTGAATAATATCTCGATTCATACGTCTAAGAATTAGGGCCAAGTAAAGGAGGATTGAGAAATGTGAAAAAATTCTTATTTTTCAGCATCATTTTCTTGACCATTTTAGTTACGGCCGCACTTGCTTCTGCCTGGCACAGGTACCCTTCCCGTCACCATTATCATGGTTTCGGGATCGTTATTGTTCCGCCCATCATCTTGGCGCCTCCAACCTATTACCACTATTATAACCGGTATCCGCCCTACGGTTATTACCGCTATTTTAACTATGGTTATAGAGTTTGGGTGCCTGGCCATTGGGAGGGCAGATGGACTCCGTATGGTTGGGAGAGGGTGTGGGTGCCAGGTTACTGGCAATACGATCCTTAAAACAACAAGGCGGAAGTGACGCCGTGGCAGCGGCAGGCCGTGCTGATCAGGAAGAGTTGATAGGTATCCCTCCGTCTTTTCATATCTCCAACGAGATCCATCAACACTTCAGCCTCATAATTGAGACCTCTAACTATATCGGCGTTAACACCCACATTGATCGATGATTTTATCATCTTCACGGCAATGTATCCCTTGCATAGAATACTTTAAATAATTCCCCGATGTTCAGAGTTGCCGGTATCTGAGAAGCTTCATTAGCCCCACCAACCAACCCACAGCTCAGTTCATTCAAGGCTTCTTCCAGCAATTAATAAAAAGCCGCTCTTCCCTTCCAATGCAGATTTCAACCGGATATCTTGAGTTATGGCAATATGCAGGTATTGGGAAGATATTGGGCCATCGGGGGGCGAAGAATTTTCTCCATCGCGTGTGTTACTTCCCGAAAGATTCAAGATTTACCTCTTCTTAGGAATTGAAGATTTCAAATAGTATTTTCGGTTTGGGTAAAGTTTGCATCTTAGCCAGATATCGCTTTTCTTCTGATGTTAGAACTCCTGCACCCCAACCTGTTTACTTCTTTCGAAGCGTAACTAATTCAACATCACGGTTGAGGGTCTGAGCATTTTCTTAAAAGAACGACTTGACATAGACCAGAAGAGTTGGTTATGTTATTTATTAATTAGGAATCATTCCGGTTTATCCATGATGACCAAAGAATCGATGATCAGCCAGATGCGAAAGAAGGGGTTGAAGGTAACCCCTCAACGACTGGCCATCATTGACGTGCTGATTGAACAGGGGGATTCCCATCCCGGAGCGAGCCTTATCTATAAGAAGGCTAAAAAGAAAAAGAAGAGTTTGAGCCTGTCAACCACCTATGCCACGCTTAACGAGTTCTCCTGCCACGGCATCATCAAAACGCTTCAGTTTGATAAGATGGAAGACCGCTACGAAGGAAACCTTGAGGAGCACATCAATCTGATCTGCGAGAGGTGCAAGAAAATCATCGATTACAAGGTCTCTATCGGCGTCGACCAGAGGGATGTGGCGAAGAAAACCGGGTTCTCGATCACTGAGACCAGGCTGGAGTATTACGGTTTGTGTCGGGAGTGCCGCGAAGAAGAAGGGAGTAGAAAGGGATAAAATTAGTACACCGTAGGAACAATTACACCAAAGGAGGACACATTATGAATGAAGACAGCAAGAGCCTGGTAACGGGCGGAGCAAACCCACAAGCAACCGGCAGAGGCACGACGAACCGAGATTGGTGGCCCAACCAGTTGAACCTCGATATCCTGCACCAGCATTCCTCCAAGTCCAATCCGATGGGCGAGGGTTTCAACTACGCCAAGGAGTTCAAGAGTCTCGACCTAGAGGCCGTGAAGAAGGACCTCCGTGAACTGATGACGAAGTCGCAGGACTGGTGGCCGGCGGACTTCGGCCACTACGGACCTTTGTTCATCCGTATGGCGTGGCACAGTGCCGGGACCTACCGCATCGGCGACGGCCGCGGCGGCGCAGGCAACGGCAGCCAGCGCTTTGCACCCCTCAACAGCTGGCCCGACAATCAGAACCTCGACAAGGCGCGCCGACTGCTCTGGCCGATCAAGCAGAAGTACGGCCGGAAAATTTCCTGGGCCGACCTGATGATCCTCGCCGGCAATGTCGCACTGGAGTCGATGGGTTTCAAGACCTTCGGTTTCGCCGGCGGGCGTGAGGACATCTGGGAACCGGAAAAGGACATCTACTGGGGTCCCGAGATCGAGTGGCTTGGAGACAAGCGCTACACCGGTGACCGGGAACTCGAGAAGCCCCTCGGCGCCGTTCAGATGGGCCTGATCTATGTGAACCCGGAAGGCCCGAACGGCAACCCGGACCCGATCGCTGCGGCGCGGGATATCCGCGAGATCTTTAGTCGCATGGCAATGAACGACGAGGAGACAGTGGCTCTCATCGCGGGCGGCCACGCCTTCGGCAAAGCCCACGGCGCCGGTGATAAGTCACTGGTGGGCCCGGAGCCGGAAGCTGCCGGCATTGAGGAGCAGGGGCTGGGCTGGAAGAGCAGTTTCGGCACGGGCAAAGGCAACGACACGATTACCGGCGGCCCGGAACTGATCTGGACCAGCACGCCAACGAAGTGGAGCATCACCTTCTTTAGGAACCTGTTTGGCTACGAATGGGAACTGACCAAGAGTCCGGCAGGTGCGTACCAGTGGAAGCCGAAGGGTGGTGCAGGTGCCGGCACAGTGCCGGATCCGCACGACCCGTCCAAGCGTCACGCGCCAGGCATGCTGACCACGGACCTCTCCCTGCGGTTCGACCCTGTCTACGAAAAGATTTCCCGGCGCTTCATGGAAAATCCGGATCAGCTCGCGGATGCGTTCGCCCGGGCGTGGTTCAAGCTGACGCACCGCGACATGGGTCCGCGCGCACGCTATCTCGGCCCGGAGGTTCCCAAGGAGGAACTCATCTGGCAAGACCCAATTCCCGCAGTGAATCACAAACTGATCGGTGCAAAGGACATCGCCTCCCTCAAGGGCAAGATACTGGCTTCGGGGCTGTCCGTATCCCAACTGGTGTCGACCGCGTGGGCGTCGGCGTCCACCTTTCGTGGCTCCGACAAACGCGGCGGCGCCAACGGTGCCCGCATTCGTCTGGCGCCGCAGAAGGATTGGGAAGTCAACCAACCGGCCCAGCTGGCGAAGGTCCTCAAGACCCTCAAGGGCATCCAGAGCGCGTTCAACAAGACGGCAAAAGGAGGCAAGAAGGTCTCGCTTGCCGACCTGATCGTTCTGGCCGCTTGCGCGGGCGTCGAGCAGGCTGCGAAGAATGCTGGTCACAAGGTGATGGTTCCCTTCACACCGGGACGCATGGACGCCTCGCAGGAGCAAACCGATGTGGCCTCCTTCGCCGTGCTCGAGCCGATCGCGGACGGCTTCCGCAACTACCAAAAGACCCGATACGCCGTAACGTCCGAGGAATTGCTGGTTGACAAGGCGCAATTGCTGACCCTGACCGCACCAGAAATGACGGTGCTCGTGGGCGGCATGCGTGTCCTGAAGACCAACTTCGGAGGGTCCCAGCACGGCGTCTTCACCAAGCGTCCAGAGACGCTCACCAATGACTTCTTCGTGAACCTGCTCGACATGGGCACGGAGTGGAAGGCGGTATCGGACGCCAAGGACATATTTGAAGGGCGCGATCGCAAGACTGGCAAAGTCAAGTGGACTGGCACGCGTGTCGATCTCATCTTCGGTTCGAACTCGCAGCTCCGGGCTCTGGCCGAGGTCTACGGAAGCGCGGACGCGCAGAAAAAGTTTGTCCATGACTTCATAGCGGCCTGGAACAAAGTGATGAACCTTGACCGTTTCGAGCTCGCCCGATCGTAGCATAAACGTCTTCAAGGGCTTCTGAATTGAAATGCAACGACGCGATGGCTTGCTGACGCATTACATTCAGCACGAGGCGCCGAAAGGCAGGAAACGGGCAAACTGGATCCCTGCGCCTGCCGGGCCGTTCTTCATGGCGGGCCGTTTCTACGGCCCGAAGGCTTCGCTGATCGATGGTTCATACAAGATTCCCGAATGCAAACGGGTGCCGTGACAGAAACAGGGCGGCGAAAGAACAGTCAGCTAATCGGGTAATGGACGTTAATTAGCCGTCCCTCCCCACACCACCCATCCTTGGGCCCTTTCTTCAAACTCGGGGGAATCGGGTATTCCTCTTAGGTCAGGAGGTCGATGAATCTTACGTAAAAAAACACTATAGGAGGGAAACATGACTTACACGGCAAGAGACCACAATCGGCTATTGGGCATGGAGGGATTCAGTGAAACGCTTTTGAAAAACCATTTTACTCTTTACCAGGGGTATGTAACCAATACCAATAAACTCATGGATGGCCTCAGCCAACTTCTGAGGGAAGGAAAGACCGGGACCCCAGAGTATGCTGAACTCAAGAGAAGACTCGGATGGGAATTCAATGGGATGAGGCTTCATGAGTATTACTTTGAGAATCTCGGGGGGAAAGGCAGCATCCAAAAAGGGGGAAAATTGTTTCAAAAACTTACAGAGTCTTTTGGAAGCTATGATGCATGGGAAAAAGATTTTAAGGCCACCGGTTCCATGAGAGGAATTGGATGGGCGGTCCTCTATCAGGACGTCCTCAGCGGGAAGTTCATTAACTTCTGGATCAATGAACATGATGTGGGTCATCCATCCGGAGGGATGCCTATTCTTATCATGGATGTCTTTGAACACGCTTTTATGATCGACTATGGTCTCAAAAGAGCGGATTACATTGAAGCCTTTTTCAGAAATATCAACTGGACAGAGGTTGAAAAAAGGCTTCTTCTCCATAAAGGGTAAGAATCCCTTTGATGAGGAGATCGAAACCATAAAAAAATTAACACATCTCAACAAAGAAAGGAGTAAATCATGGCAAAGACAGAACAATTTTTAAAAGATGCTTTTGCAGGAGAATCCCAGGCAAATCGCAAGTATCTGGCCTTTGCGGCCAAAGCAGATCAGGAAGGGTTCCCCCAAGTGGCCCGCCTGTTTCGGGCAGCTGCTGAGGCAGAGACAGTTCACGCTCATAGTCATTTGAGGGCACTCAATGGAATTCACAGTACTAAAGAGAACCTTCAAGCGGCCATCTCTGGTGAAACGCATGAGTTTAAAACGATGTATCCAGAGATGATCGAAGCGGCAAGAGCAGAGGGGCAGAAGGTAGCGGAGAGGAGTTTCAACTATGCAAACCTCGTGGAGAAAGTCCACGCCCAACTTTACCAGAAACTTCTGGATGGTCTAGGGAAATCCGAAGAAAACTATTCCTATTATGTCTGCCCTGTTTGTGGATACACAGCAGAGAAACAGGCACCTGGGACTTGCCCGGTGTGTGGAATCAAAGGTGAAATGTTCAAGAAGATCGAATAAATAATTCAGGAGGAGGTTCGTCATGAACCAAATGAAATGCCCGGCCTGTGGGTCTGAAAGTTTTTACACCAAAGACCCTGAAGACCAATACAACATTTTTGATTTTGACCTCAAAGAAGGGAAAATCATTTTTAAGGTTGAAGATACTGATTCCACCCCGCCAGACGTTGTTGAAGAGACCGAGACCTTCTGTAAACGATGTGCCTGGCATGATAAGTTTAAGATGCTGAAACAGGTGAGTTGAGGAAGTCATAAAAGCATAAGATTTGAAAGGGACTGCGTCGATGTCAAATAAAAAGGACCAGGTTTGCACAAATGGAGAGGATAAACACCAAAAGGTATTAATTTTCAGACCCTTTCCGTTTCAAGTTGGCCAAAAGATATTCATTGAAAGCGGGCCTCGTCGGGGAGACTGGGAAGTGTTGGCCTTGGGAAACCAGAAGGTCAGATTACGA
>Ga0315309_1000146_pt1 | contig 42095 bp, 52 predicted proteins | sample TDP4_MG_FD_203080 | JGI IMG/M metagenome (GOLD analysis project Ga0315309, IMG submission 203080) | Freshwater sediment microbial communities from Lake Towuti, South Sulawesi, Indonesia - TDP4 | ecosystem: Environmental > Aquatic > Freshwater > Lake > Sediment | place: Indonesia: South Sulawesi...
GAAGAAGACAAAAGAGTGAGAACTACTGCCTCCTGAAAGCTACTCCTCTGTCACCGAAGACGGATGTAGAGGGCAACAGGCCAACAGCTTTCTGACCGTCATTCCCTTGTCAGCCAATCGACAGTCTGACTCTAGGATGGAAAGGAGAAAAATAGGGACGGGTTGGATCGACCGCTACTTGGTGGTTAGTGTATACTTGCAGCCTAGTCTAGAGAAGGCTCTGTCGATCTTAGAGATTAGGTCACGCGTCTCATTCCATATCGGGTCGTGTTCCCACTCGAAGAAAAAGTCATAGTCGCCTAGTGTGTGACCGGACTTACTGATCAACGGATGGGTGACCTTCTCTGCGTGCTCCCTGATCACTGCCGCAGGAGTGGCTGCCTCCCCATAAACGGGTTCAGTTGGTAGGCCTGGTAAGCCCGTCATAAAGTGAAAGTGTGTTACCTTGGGCATTTCTGAAGCGATCTTCTGAAGCTCGCTCAACGCCTCCATCAAGGGCGGTCCGTAAATCTTGACATATGTTTTCAAGATCCAATCCCCTCATTATGGGTGGTTCTGCTCGTAGCTATTTAATCTTTCGAACCGACCTGCCAAGTCCTTCTGAGACCGATATCTATTCAGTTTCAAGGACCTCTCCTAGTTTTCTGATGGGCCTCGTTTCGTTCTCTTGTGGGCTGACGCTTCAGTTGGTATTTGAGACATGAATTGAAGGCATTTAAACAACTAACCATGCGGCGCTTTGGAAGCTCGCGCACCAAGATCTAGCCGCGATGCAAGACCCGCCCTGACAATCGCCCGTGGACGGTTTAGCGCCCGAGCCTTTATACCCTCGCAGCTGACTAATCGAGAATTTGCAGTCGCACCGTTTAACATGACATAAGAACATTTCAGATCACCGTTCTGTAGACAGTGTTTGTTGAACTTCAAACAACGTTTAAATAGAGTTCGGGCTCTCATCCGCTGAGCAAAGCTATAGAAAGATGCTGAGAATATGCAGGTTGAAATGCTTGGCCGGGACAAGGATTCGATCAAGTTCATGGTAAGAGGCATTTCTGCCGCCTTTTCCAATGCTCTTAGGCGAGCTATGATCGCGGAAGTCCCGACCATGGCGGTGGAGGATGTGATGATCGTTGAGAACTCGTCTGTACTTTATGATGAAATGCTGTCACATCGGTTGGGCCTTATTCCTCTCACAACAGACCTGGACTCATACATGTTGCCTGAAGAATGCGGCTGCAAAAGTGAGCTGGGCTGCAACAAGTGCAGGGCAACACTATCGCTTGAATCAGAAGCCATCGAGGAATCCAAGTATGTATATTCTGGAGAACTGAAAGCCGAGAATCCGGAAATCAAGCCCGTGAGCGACACTATTCCAATCGCCAAACTCGCTCCCGGGCAGAAGATCAGACTTGAGGCATATGCAAGGCTTGGGCGCGGCATTGAGCACGCGAAGTGGCAGCCCGTATCATCGGCCGCATACAAGTACCTTCCGAAGTTGTCGATAGACCAGAAGAAATGTAGCGGATGCGAGGAATGCGCCAAGTTCTGTCCGAAATCAATCTTAACAGTCAAGAACGGCAAGGTTCTGATCGAGAGAGAGATCGACTGCACTTTGTGCCGCGAGTGTGAAAGGCATTGCCCTCAGAAGCCCCCGCTGATAAGAGTCGGATGGGATGATCAGATATTCATCTTCTCCGTAGAATCCACCGGCGTCCTTCCTCCTGAGAGAATTGTTAAGGAAGCAACAAAGATCCTTACGAAGAAAGCGGCAGAGATGCGTAGGTGTCTTGAGAAAACAAAGTGAGTCCCATGTCTACGGATCTCGTACTCATAGACGCCTCGAATCATGTTCTTGGAAGAATTGCAAGCATAGTAGCAAAGCAGGCACTCGAAGGACACAAGATAATCGTTGTCAACGCGGAGAAGGCGGTCATAGCTGGTAGAGAACAGAGAATACTCGAGGACGCAATGCGGAAGCTCAGGACGAGAACACATGCTTCTCAAGAGAAGGCTCCGGTCCATCCTAGAAGACCGGACATGTACTTCAGAAGGGCGGTCCGTGGAATGATTCCGTGGAAGAAGCCAAGAGGCAAGGCCGCTTTCAGAAACGTGAAAGTCTTCATGGGAGTACCTGACGAGTATGCAAATAAGCCTCTGCAGAGGTTCCCAGAGGCCGACGCCTCGAAACTAAGCTGCCGATACATTACCGTTGATGAGCTCTCAAGAGAAATAGGTGGCAGGAAGCGATGAGCGAGAAACGAAGAATAGTGTTGGCTACTGGGAAGAGAAAAACGGCGGTAGCTAGGGCGATCATCAAGCCTGGAAAAGGAAGAGTCACGATCAATGAATTCCCTCTCGAAGTCTATGGTCAAGAGATGGCTAGAACGAAGATCTATGAGCCTTTGTTAGTTCTTGGCGACAGAGGCAAGGCGATGGACATAGCTGTTCGGGTCGCTGGAGGAGGCGTGATGGGGCAGGCCGAAGCAGCAAGAACTGCAATCGCGAGAGGGATTGCTGAATGGTCACGAAGCTCAGAAGTCCGTCGCCTCTTGACAAGATATGACCGATCAATGCTTGCTGGAGACCCGAGAAGATCGGAACCGAAGAAGTTCGGTGGACCAGGAGCGAGACGAAGAAAACAGAAATCATACAGGTGACAGGAAATGATAGTTCCTGTGAGATGTTTCACGTGCGGCCGGCTCGTAGCTGACAAGTGGCATGAATACTCGAGAAGGGTCAGGCAGGGAGAAGATCCTCGCAAAGTTCTCGATGAGTTGGGCATGAAGAGGTATTGCTGCAGAAGAATGATGATTTCTCACGTGGAGATCATAGATGAGTTTCTATCGTATGCTGAACTTGCACATAAGAAGCGCGCCCACATGGCCTGGGGACAGTCCCCATGAGCACCTCCGCAATAAAGAATGTTAAGGGCTGCAAGGTATTCGACAGTCGGGGTAAACTGACCATAGAGGTCAATGTAACAACAGCAGGGAGCGTTGGCCAAGCTACAGCACCGTCCGGACTAAGCCGCGGGAGATGGGAGGTCGAGCAGTATCCACCTGGTGGGATTGACGAGGCGCTCAGGATCGTCGAGAACATCCTAGCGCCGAGACTGATCGGTCTAAACGCGGAAGACCAAGAAGCAGTCGACAGGTTACTTCACGAGATTGATGGAACGTCGAACTTCAGCAAGATAGGGGGAAACACGGCTTACGCTATTTCTGCTGCGACGGCCCTTGCGGCAGCCAGCTCCAGAAAAATCCCTCTCTTCGAGCACCTCTCCCATTCTCCGAAAGCTGAATTACCTTTGCCTTTAGGAAACGTTATAGGAGGAGGTAGGCACGCCCGAGCGGCAAAGACGGACATCCAAGAATTCTTGATTCTCCCGATTGGGGCAAAGACTTTTTTTGAGGCGGCTGACACTAATGCGAAGGTGCACTTTGAGATAGCTACACTTCTCGAGGCGAAGGGGAAACCTTCTATCGGCAAAGGTGACGAAGGCGCCTGGATTGCGAACTTAACAACAGAAGAAGCGTTTGACATCACATTGAAGGCATGTGAAAACGTTTCGACGCTTATGGGCATAGAAATAAGAGCCGGAGCGGACATGGCCGCTTCAACCCTCTGGAACGAAAAAGAAAACGTGTATGTATACGACAGAGACAGTCAGAGACTAAATGATGAACAGCAATTCGAACTCGTGGATCATCTCATAGATAGATACGACCTTGTCTACTTGGAAGACCCGTTTCATGAAGAATCGTTCGAGTCATTTGCAGAGCTCACAAGAAAAGTCAATGACACATTGATATGCGGAGACGACCTTTTCGCCACCAACTTCGCAAGATTTGAAAAGGGTAAGAAAATGAAGGCTGGAAACGCCATTATGATTAAGCCGAATCAAGTAGGTACAATCACGGATGCCTACAGAACAGCAAGAGAAGCAAAGGAATCAGGTTACGCTACAGTCACCTCGCACAGATCAGGGGATACTGCAGCTCCGGAGTTGGCACACCTTGCTATAGCGTTCGGAAGCCCCATAATAAAGACAGGCGTGGTCGGAGGAGAAAGGGTAGCAAAGATAAATGAATTGGCAAGAATAGAGAAGGCGTTTGGCGAAAAAGCCAGGCTTGCAAGTATCAAGAACTAGAGTGAGTATGTTTGACGATTGAAGACAAAGAGCTGATTCCGAAGGCGGAAGGTCTACTGTTACCACTAGAAGAACTATTGGCAGCTGGCCTGCACATAGGCACCAGAATAAAGACTGGCGACATGGAGCAGCACATATTTCGTGCTAGACCTGATGGACTCTTCATACTGAATATCGGAAACACAGATCAGAGGATAAGACTTGCAGCCAAGTTCTTAGCTAGGTTGGATTCCTCGAAAGTTATGGTGATCTCTTCAAGATTGTACGGAAAGACTCCGGTCGAAAAGTTCTGCGAACTGACGAAATGCGTTCCCACAGTGGGCAGATTTATGCCGGGCCTACTCTCGAATCCTCTCCAACCTAAGCATACCGAACCGGAACTCGTAATCATCACAGATCCGAGAGCTGACTGGCAGGCGATAAAAGAGGCTTCATCAGCCGGAGTCCCTGTCATAGGACTCGTAGATACTGATAATGTGTTCAACGGAATTGACTTGGCGATTCCAGTCAACAATAAGGGTCGACGAGCTCTCGCCATGGTATATTGGCTTCTTGCAAGGCAGGTACTAAGGGAAAAAGGCGAGCTCCCGCCTGACGGAAACGTATCTGCCACGATAGACGATTTCGAAACCAAACTCGCATCCATCCCCGCAAGAATGGGTGAAGAACCCTGAAAGTGAGGCGCCCAGTGCAAGCCGGTTCTTTCTATTCCTCGGAAAGGACAGCCCTGGTCTCACAAATAGAGAATTGTTTTCTGCACAAGCTTGGACCTGGCAAACTGCCGAAGTTGCAGGAGAAAGGCGAGAGAAGGATAGTCTCCGCGGTTTCTCCTCACGCTGGATACATGTACTCGGGTCCAGTTGCCGCAAATCTCTACTCGGCTCTGGCTTCAGACGGGGTTCCTGATACCATCGTTATTCTAGGCCCCAATCACTATGGCGTCGGAACGGGAGTCTCGGCTATGGTTGAGGGCGTCTGGCAGACGCCTCTCGGCGAAGTTGAGATCGACTCTGCAGTTGCGAAGCAGATATGCAAGAACTCGGACATCATAGCCCTTGACGACTCGGCTCACATCGACGAGCACTCCATTGAGGTGCAGTTGCCGTTTCTGCAGTATGTCTACGGGAATCGGTTCAAGTTTGTTCCAATATCGATGATGATGCAAGATGCAGAGACGAGCAAAAACGTCGGCGAATCGATTGCAAAGAGCACAGACAAGAGATACGTGTTGATAATAGCGTCATCAGACTTGTCTCACTATGAACCTCAGAGGCAGGCAGAGAGAAAGGACAGACTGGTGATGAATGCGATACTCAAACTTGACGAGGAGGAGCTTCAGCGAGTCGTAGAGCTGGAGAACATATCCATGTGCGGATATGGACCAGTATCATCTGCGATCGTCGCCGGAAAGCATCTTGGAGCGAAAGCTGCGAAAGTAGTCTCATATCAGACAAGTGGCGATATTACAGGAGACTACAGTCAAGTTGTCGGCTATCTATCGGCCACAATAGCCAAATAGTGTCTGACACGTCGACTGGGATTGATCCGTCAATCCTGTGATTGAGGACTCAGGAGAGAAGTTGAAAGGTCTCGCAGTCGCACCTGCCAAAGTCATCCTTACAGGGGAGCATTTCGTAGTTTATGGGACACCCGCAATAGTTGCGGCCGTGAATATCCATTCAAAGGCAATTGTTTCCAGAAGGAAGGATAGGAGTATCGTAGTAAGGTCATCATCTCCAAGATGCGCCATATCTGTCAATAGCGCGCATTCCAAAGTTCTGCGAGGGGGAAAGAATGCTCGAACTATGCTGGAACCTATTTGCCATGTGGCTCGCGCAGTTCTCGAACAATTCGATAGTGAAGGGAAGGGTTTGGACATTCAGATAGATTCAGCAATACCAGTAGGAGTTGGCCTGGGCTCTTCAGCGGCTGTGTCCGTATCGACCATAGCGGCCACCGCAAAGCTTCTTCGCCGAAGGCTTGACCGGGAAGCGATAAGGAGCCTAGCATTCCAGTCTGAGCGTCTGATACACAATATCCCATCGGGAATAGATCAGACCATCTCGACGTTTGGAGGAGTCATAGCATATGGAAAAGAGAAGCCGTTTCAACGAGTTCCTCTCAGACGAGCTTTCCCGATCATCATAGGAAATACCGGTAAGACGAGATCAACAGGCGCAATGGTTTCCAAGGTCAGAAACTTTCTCTCAAAGAGAAGTTCGCTTGAGAGACAAGCTATGAAGTCAGCGGAGAGAATCTCAAGAGGGGCCTTCGCTGCCTTACGGCATGGAGATAGGAGAAAGCTCGGAGAATTGATGACCCAGAATCATGAACTCCTGCGTCAGATCAGAGTCTCAACGAAGCACCTTGACCGCCTAGTCTCAACGGCACGGGAAGCAGGCGCATTTGGAGCTAAGCTTACTGGTGCCGGTGGAGGAGGATGTATGATTGCTGTGGCGCCGACTGACGGTATAAGGAATATTCTGGAAGCGATAAGAGTAGCAGGAGGAACTCCATATCTAGTTAACATAGAGCGAGAAGGGGTAAGGTCTTGGCTACTTCGCTGACTGTGCTGAAACTGGGCGGCTCAATCATAACAAACAAGAAGAAAGAGTTCACTGCCTCCAGAAAGACGATTTCACGATTGATTAAGGAAATTCGCATGGGCGCCAGTGGGCCGCTGATCATTGTTCACGGAGGAGGATCGTATGGTCATCATATGGCGAAACGCTACGGGCTGTCAGAAGGTTACAGAAATCATTCTCAGATAGTCGGATTTGTCAGAACAAGACAATCAATGATGGAGCTGGACAAGATCATTCTTGACTTGGCAATCAGGAATGGTTTGCCCTGCGTTTCTATCCAACCGTCCGCTTTCGCAAGGATGAAGAACAGAAGAATAGAGGAGATAGACCTTCGCATCGTTATGGATCTCCTGAATCTACAAATGATACCTCTACTCTTTGGAGATGTAGCATTAGATCAACAACTTGGATTCTGTATTCTCTCCGGCGACCAACTTGCCTGCCGACTGGCCACAGAACTAGCCGCAAGCCAAGTGATCTTGGCGGTGGATGTGGACGGAGTGTTTGACTCTGACCCGAAACTGAACCCTGAAGCAAGACTCATGGAAAGGATGACGATGGCGGAGGCTAGAGCGCTAATCCGAAAGGGGGAGAGACGCGCCCGAGGTTCAGATGTTACTGGCCAGATGATGGGCAAGTTGAAGGAGATGCTACCTGCAGTCGAGAGAGGGATCCGAGTCGTCATCTTGAACGGTTATGTCCCGCGGCGAGTATCAGAGGCGTTAAAGGGTAGGCTGACAGTAGGAACCGTCATTGAGCCGTGAAGTACCATGACGGCACCTCGCATATCAGACCGGAAAGTTGATCACATAAGGATCTGCGCTACGAAGAATGTTGAGTCGGAAAGACCCACTGGATTTGAAGATGTACATCTGGTCCATCGGTCAGCCCCCGAGATAGACATGGATGAAGTGAATACCTCATGCACCTTCATGGGACATCGGTTACTTTTGCCGCTAATCATAGAAGCAATGACCGGAGGCGCTCACCCTGCCGAACAGATCAACCAAAGGCTTGCAGCAGCAGCACAACGTCTCCAAGTGGCAATGGGAGTAGGCAGCCAGAGAATAGCTCTTGAAAATCCGGCCTTCGAACGCAGTTTTCGAATTGTCCGCGAAACTGCCCCAGATGCCTTCTTGATCGCGAACATAGGTGCTCCTCAGCTCGTGATCGGATACGGGCCCGAGGAAGCAAAGAAGGCCATAGAAATGATCTCAGCCAACGCTCTAGCAATCCATGTGAACACTACCCAAGAGTGCGTTCAACCGGAGGGAGAACCTACGGCCAAGGGTGTCATAGACAAGATTAGTGAGATAGTGAAACAAGTCGAAGTGCCTGTAATCGTGAAAGAGACTGGGGCCGGAATTTCGGCTGAAGATGCCGTAAGGTTTGAAAGGGCAGGAGTCCACGCTATCGATGTCGCCGGAGTCGGAGGAACCGACTGGGCAAGAGTGGAAGCCTACAGAAAGAGTTCCGTTATGAGAGAGTCTAGAAGTCAGATCTTCCTCGGATGGGGTATTCCAACAGCTGCAAGCCTTGTTGAAGTGACACAGTCCACCAAGTTGACAACGGTAGCCTCAGGAGGCATCAGAGATGGATTACAGATTGCGAAGTCTATAGCCCTAGGATCGTCGGCGGCAGGCCTGGCAAGGCCACTTCTGAAGCCTGCGTTGAAAAGTCACCAGGCAGTGGAGAAGGCAATTCGCGTCATTCACCGAGAATTGAAGACGGCAATGTTCTTGACAGGGTCGAAGACAATAACGGATCTACAAGCGGCACCTTTGGTGATAACCGGCCATACTTATCATTGGCTAAGCCAAAGAGGATTCGACACAGGAAGATATGCAAGAAGGAACTGAAATGACGATACTGCAAGGGGAGCTACAAAGAATAGGAAGACTTGTCGATAACTATATGGCGACGTACCTCAGCCAGAGAGAGCCCGTACGGCTCTGGGAGGCTGCCTATTACTTGCCCAAGGCCGGAGGAAAGAGGCTCCGTCCCTTTCTCACAATCAACGTCTGCAAGGCTTTGGGAGGAAGAGAGGAGGACGCACTCCCTCCAGCCACAGCGGTCGAACTGATCCAGGCATTCTCGCTGGTCCACGATGACATAATCGATAGAGACGATACTCGAAGAGGCGTGCCAACAGTTCATAGGAAGTGGGGGACCCCGGCAGCTATTCTGGCAGGAGATCTCCTTCATGTCAAGGCCTATGATGTGGTCACAAAGGCTGCGATGAGGAACCCAAGGCTGCTTAGAGTTCTTCCTAGCATTCTGAACGAGATCAACGGTTCTACTGTCAGGATATGTGAGGGACAGGAGTTGGATGAAGAGCTGGAAAAGAAGCCCCAGCCGACCGAGGATGAATACTTTGAGATGATCTCAAAGAAGACAGCCGCACTCTTTGAGGTTGCTACGACGATTGGTGCGCTTACAGCAGAATCGAATCCTAAAGCAGTGGAGTCGACGAGAAACTTTGGCCACTGGCTCGGTATGTCTTTCCAAATTGTGGACGACGTACTAGGCTTGACAGCTGATGAGAAAGAGCTGGGAAAACCTGTAGGAAGTGACATCCGGGAAGGCAAGAGAACCCTGCTGGTTGTGCATGCTCTGGCAAAAGGATCGGCTCAAGTGAGAAAGACCATTCTTAAAGCCCTAGGAAAGAGGAAGGCATCGATGAGACAACACTCAGCAGCGATCAAAGCGATCGCCTCAACTGGCGCATTGGACTACTCAAGGCAGAAAGCAGAAGACTACGCCCGAGAAGCACGACAGGCCCTGCTATCGCTGCCCGAATCGAATGAGAGAAGACTTCTTGACGAGGCTTTGCAGTTCGTATTGAACAGATCCTACTAGCACCCTTGGCGGTAGCTCCGCGAGACTGGCTAGTCAAAACCATGACTGATGTCGGGTCTGGTTATTCCGTTGAGTGCGATTCAGGAACCAACAACAGATATACTCACACTTTTCCAATAGTCTAAATTCGAGAAGGGTTCCTGTGGTGAGATGTTGACTGGAAGATCCGACATCTCGAGTTTCTACAAGCTAACCCCTGAGCAGAGATTGAGAAAAGTACAGGAGTTTGCCCATCTAACAGATAAGGAAACTAAGCTGCTCGGCTCAGGTCAAGGTCTCACCTTGACCCAAGCGAACCGGATGATTGAGAACGTCGTCGGAGTTTTTCAGATGCCCTTCGGCATCGCAACCAACTTTCTCATCAACGGCAGGGACTATCTCATACCAATGGTCATCGAAGAACCGTCTGTCGTCGCAGCAGCAAGCAACGGGGCCAAGATGGCAAGGGCAAAGGGAGGGTTCACCGCGACAACGACTGCCCCTGTGATGATTGGCCAGATCCAAGTCACTGATCTGCCCGATCCAAGGAACGCAGTTCTCAAGGTCTTGCTCGAAAAGGAGAAGATACTCGCCAAGGCGAATGAGCAGGATCCGGTGCTCGTATCCCTTGGAGGAGGAACAAAAGACTTGGAGGCAAGAATGATAGAAACTAGGGCCGGGTCAATGGTCATTGTTGAGCTTCTTGTTGATTGTCGGGATGTCGCCGGTATGAACGCAGTTGACACCATGGCGGAGGCCATTGCTCCTATGATAGAGGACATGGTGGGAGGAAGAGTTTACCTTAGAATAATTTCCAACCTAGCGACGCGAAGACTTGCCAGAGCCAGATGCGTCGTGGCTAAGGAGGCAGTGGGCGGAGACGAAATTGTTGACGGCATTATTAAGGCGCAGGCGTTCGCCGAATCGGACATCTATCGATGCACAACCCACAACAAGGGGATAATGAATGGGATCATAGCAGTTATTTTAGCAACCGGGAACGATCATCGAGCGATCGAGGCCGGAGCTCACGCGTACGCATGTCGAAGTGGGCGCTATTTACCTTTGACGACTTGGGAGAAGAATCGTCAAGGAGACCTAGTCGGAACAATAGAGCTTCCGATGGCAGTTGGCACAGTGGGCGGTGCTACCAAGTCCAGCCCGCTCTTCCAAGTGGCACTTAAGATACTCGGAGTTGAGACATCCAGAGAGTTGGCCGAAGTCATAGCGTCGGTTGGCTTGGCGCAGAACTTGGCAGCCCTGCGGGCCTTGGTTGCTGAAGGAATTCAGAAAGGACACATGAAGCTCCACGCCAGAAACGTGGCGATGAGCGCTGGCGCCACAGGTCAGCTGATAGACCTAATCGCAGCCAAGATGATTGAGGAGGAAAAGATCCGAGAGGACCGCGCGAGAGAGCTAGTCAAGCAACTTACGAAGTGAGTAAGCGATCACCTAAGATTCAAAGTCGCCTTTTGCCTCGGCTCTCCTTATCCTCGGAAGGACCTCCTTCTCCATCCAGTCCGAGATCGTGTTGTGCAGTTTCTGATAGTACTTCTTAGTCTCATGCTTGATAAGACCAAGATTCTCCATCTTATTCAGATATCGCCACTTCATGCTTCGAGATATCTTGTCTCCCATCAATCGGTCAATATCCAACCTCTTGAAAATCCTTGGCAGACGAGCAAAAGTGCCCACTATCTCGTGGGGAAAAGCCGTTAAAGCGTCTCTGGAGAGCTTGCGCCTCCCACGAGAGCTGCCCTTTTCAGAGGCTTTGTCCTTCATTCGGTCTAGCTTCCGTATAATCGAAGGGTGGAACCCATAAAATGTTTTTGGAGAGCCCGTAATACAGCACTCTGACAATCCGACCGTGAAGATTTCAACTCGTCTTAAATAGCAATTCGAAAGCAGTAGGCATTAGAACAAATGCTAGTAGCATATGAAACGAAATCAACGGACGCCTTCCGCAGTTCAGGAAGAGATCACTTGAGAGAGGAAGAACCTGATCCTCTAGCAAAGACCACGAAGTACTATAACCTGATCCGAAGATTGGGCTTTCCGTCACTAGAAAAAGTGCTCGCTGAGATAACTCTGACAGCCGTGGTCGGCTGCGGCGTTGCCTTCTCGCTTTCGACCCTTGCTGTTAGCGACTTCGTCTCTGGCTGCCTCGTCGGAGCCCTTGTCTTTGCATTTCCCTCGATCGCGGTTGAAACTGTGTTGTGGGGGCTTATACTGAGGGAGGACCCGCTTTTCTACCTTAGACGATGCCTAGCGCTCTCGCTTGTTGTAAACTTGGTGTGGATATTCTCCCTCTTGACGGGCAGCATTGTCTCCAAGACTGTTCTAGGATTTCCGCAGAAACCGTTCCTTTTGGGAATGCTTTGCGCATACTCACTGAGGTCTCTTGCTATCTTCTCGCTTTCTCAATGCAGTCTTCCAAGAAAGCTCGCCGCCACCCTTGCTCAGCCTTTGGTCTGTCTTGCTGTTGCCTTGCCCCTTCTTAAACTGCCCCCCGCTCCGACAATTCTTCTGTTGGTGGCCGCTGTAACGATTTCACCGATCCTACTGTATCCTCTACTGTGGCTCATCGAAAGAAGAGGAAAGCAGGCGATCGGCGTCTCCGTAATGAACCTATTCAGAGCATTCCTGACGGTATTTCTTGACATGAAGAATCAGCCTTTGGAGAACTACTTGGAGGATCTTGGCACTGTTGAAAACATTGGCGTAAGCGTTCTGACATTCAAGAGAAGAAGCTATCCGACGCCAAAGGCTGTTATCGTCGTGCCCAACTTCCACCCAGGACCATTCTTGAACGTTGGGAGTAGCGTCCTCCCAATGTTGATCCAGAACACGGTTGAGGCCGAGACGAAGGCAGTGGCGATGGTCCCGCACGGAGTATCAGGCCACGAGCATAACATAGTGTCCCAATCAGAGAACCAAAAGGTTGTTGAACATGTGAGAGGTCTACTTGCAAGGGGTCAACGTACGGTCACGGCGTCGAGGATGATTCGCTCATCGATTGGAAACGCCAGTGCCACATGCCAAGCATTTGGAAAGTGCGGTTTGGTCACCCTCACCACATCACCGCAGGATATGGAAGATATACCGCTAGAAGTTTCATCTGGGCTACACAAGGATCTCTTGGGTTTCGACCATTTAGCATTGATTGACAGTCACAACTGCATAGACGAACTGAAACCCATGACTTCTCAAGACTTTCATAATCTCGTAGCATCCGGGAGAAAAGCGATGCAACAAGCAGAGCTTACGGAGCAACGGCCCTTCAAGGTTGGAGCATGCAAGTTGAAACTTGCAGATTTCTCTTTGGATCAGGGAATAGGCCCTTGTGGACTCTCGGTAATACTCACTGAGGTGGACGGATCCCTCTCGGGATACGTTACAATTGACGGCAATAACATGAAAGCAGGTCTGCGAGAGGATATTCTCAATGTGTTGAAGCAAATGGGCATTAATGAGGCCGAGGTAATGACCACGGACACTCATATGGTCAGCGGAAGGGTTTCGACAAAATTGGGTTACCACCCTGTCGGTGAAGCCATCGATAAGAATATGCTTCTATTACATGTCGAATCGGCGGTTCGAGATGCTCTTGAGGATTTGGAGGATTCAGAGACAGAGTGGAACTCTGAAAGCATCTCGGTTAAGACCTTGGGAAGAGAAACCTTCGCCACCCTGACCAAGCTTATTCGTGAGATGTCAAAGTTGGTTGCATACTGGATGTTTGCTATAGTGCTGATTCCGGTTCTGCTCGGAGTAGTTCTCCTCAGATGAAGCGAGTGAGAGCATATTCCTGATATGTTCGTCGAGAGCATCAAGCGGTTGCCGCTGAGCAAGGGTTTTTGACCAAGCTTGGCAATAGTTGACCAACCGTCACGAGAAAAATTTGCGAAGCGCGAATACTGGAGATGAAGGAGGCTAATGGCCAGCTCAGTCAGATTCGGACAGTCGATGAGGTGGGCCCGTCGCCATGAGTTCAATTGATGAGATTGCTCCGGTAGTTCGGAGGGCGGCCCTACTCAACGCTGTCAAACATGGTGGCAGAGCCGAAACGGGGGCGGTGATGGGAAGGGTTCTCGCAGAGAGGCCGGACCTAAGACCCATGACCAAGGAACTTACTGGACCCTGTAGTCAAACGGTTAAGGAAATCAATCAGCTATCGTTGTCGGATCAAAGAAGAATCCTAGAGGAGACTTGGCCAGAGGCACTGATAGAGGAAAAGCAAAGAGAGAGAAGAATTTTACCTCCGCTTCCAAATGTGGAGAAATATGCTCAAGTGGTGACGCGATTTTCTCCGAACCCGGATTGCGTTCTTCATATAGGTTCGACAAGGGCCATAATCCTCTGCCACGAATACGCTCGTATTTATCATGGCAGGTTTGTCCTTCGCTTCGAGGACACTGACCCTCGTTTGAAGAGGCCGAAACTGGAGTTCTATGATATGATTGAGGAAGACATCCTATGGCTCGGCTGCAAGTGGGATGAGAAGGTCATCCAGAGCGATAGAATGCAACTCTACTATGAATGGGCAGAGAAACTTCTGGAAACAGGTGGGGCGTATGTGTGCACATGCAATAGGGAGATCTTCAGGACATTGACGTCGGCATCGAAGCCATGCCCGGACAGGGACCTTGAGCCTTCGGAGCAATTAGCTCGATGGGAGAAGATGCTTGACGGGGCGTACACCGAGAAAGAAGCACTTGTGCGGGTCAAGACTGATCTCAACCATCCGAATCCGGCTGTAAGAGATTGGCCCGCTCTGAGAATGATTGACACAGAGGAGACCCCGCATCCAAGAGCCGGGAGCAAGTACAGAGTGTGGCCTCTCTATAATATGGCGTGTGGAGTAGATGACCATCTGCTTGGGATCTCCCACATAATCCGTGGCAAGGAGCACCTGACGAATGAGGTCCGTCAAAGATTCATGTACAAGAAACTGGGATGGACATATCCGGAAACTCTGCATTATGGAAGGTTGAAGGTCATGGGAGCGGAGCTCAGCAAGTCAAAGATACTAAGACTTGTTGAAGATAAGGCAGTCTCAGGGTTTAGCGATCCCAGACTCGCGACACTGTCTGCGCTTAGAAGAAGAGGCATCAAGCCTGAGACCCTAAGAGTTCTGATCATGGAGATTGGGCCCAGGCCAGTAGATGCGACTCTGAGTTGGGGGAACATCTACGCGATCAATAGAAAGATAATTGACGACAAGGCAAATCGGTTCTTCTTCCTGAGAGATCCCGTCCGGATGATTGTCGAGGGAGTCCGTAGAACTTACGTCTCAACCCCGGCCCTTCATCCTGACCACCTGGGAAGAGGAAAACGCCGCTTGGAAGTTAAGTCTTCAGATGGAAAGGCAAACATCTTGATCTCTTCTGACGATGTTCAGAAGCTCGGCGAAGAGAAATTTATTCGACTAATGGAATTGTTCAATGTCGACATTGTATCAGCGAGAAAGGATCTAGTTGAAGCCAAGTTTAGAAGCGATTCATATGAGGATGTGAGGAAGGCTAGGGTCCCACTGTTTCAGTGGCTACCTTCGGAAGGCAACATTAACGTCAGCTTGGCCATGACGGACGGAGAAGTGATGCGAGGGCTGGGAGAGAATGCGCTCCTCCGTGCTGATGTGGGTGACGTTGTCCAGCTTGTTAGGGTAGGATTCGGAAGGATCGATAGCAAGTCCTCTGACGGAGTAGAGATCTTCTTTGCACACAGCTGAGAATCCTTGTCACCGGAGCAGGGCCAAATCTTGTCATCGAAACATTCATTAAAAAGGGGCTTTTCGCATAAGGTAAGCTTGAAGCGTATGCGGGTGAAAAAATGCCCAAGGCTTTGTATGTGAAGTTTGAGGTTCCTAAGGAAATCACTGAGAAGGCTTACCAACTAGTACAAGTTGCAAGAGATTCAGGGAAGCTGAGGAAGGGAACCAATGAGACGACGAAGGCTGTGGAAAGAGGAGTAGCGAAGCTAGTTTTGATAGCCGAAGACGTTGACCCTCCTCAAATTGTTGCCCACCTTCCAATACTATGCGACGAGAGGAAGATACCATACCTATTCGTTCCAAGTAAGCTTGACCTCGGAAAGTCCTCAGGCATCGACGTCGGGTGCGCTGCAATAAGCATCATCGAGCCGGGCGATGCCGCCGCTACCCTCGCAGAGGTCGTGAAGGCAGCCGACCATCTGAGGAAGCCCGGTGAAAGCAAGAAATGAGCGTCAAACAGAAGACCGAGGAGCAATTCATCCCTGCAGAAGTCACACAGATCATTGCTAGAACTGGAGTAACCGGCGAAGTGATCCAGGTCAGAGTGAGGGTTCTAGAAGGACGGGACAAAGGAAGAATAATAACCAGAAACGTGAAGGGCCCTGTCCGACTAGACGACGTTCTGATGCTTAGAGAAACGGAAAGGGAAGCAAAGAAGATCAAGTAACAAAGATGAAGATTGATGCCTCGGATCTTTCGGTGCTCCTTCTGCGGAAAAGAGTTTCCCCCAGCAACCGGATCGATGTATGTGAGAAATGATGGGTCGATTCTATATTTTTGTTCCAGCAAGTGTAAGAAAAGCGAACTAAAGCTCGGACGCGATCCAAGGAAGTTGAAGTGGACTATCTATCACGGGAAGAAGGAGAGAGGAAGATAACTCCTGAGAGATCTTTCGCATAGGAGGAGACACTTGTCTTCTCCAAGCCTGAGACTGCGCACACGCGACGACATGTAGCACCGTTCGTGCATCAGATAGTGCCGAAAACGCGAAGAGAGATCAGCATAGTGCTTGACAGACGAAAGATTCTTTCATGAGAGAAAACCACCGAGACGAAATTTCTCTTCGAAAAATCATCGAAGAACTCGACTGCGCCCGAATGATTCCCTCTGACCTTGGAATTGTTCCTCTTCGCACGCAGCGTGTGCATAGGTTCGTGGAAGAATAGTGTCAAATGTGAGTGAGAGATGAGGCTTGAGCTATCAGATTGTCATGAAGGAACGTATCACCGTGGTAACTAAGTTATTAAGAATCATCTCGAATGAATAGCACTCCGAATGAGATAGAAAACAACAATGGAGGAGATTCCATGCCTCTCCGGCAGCCCATAGTCGTTGTGCTAGGGCATGTCGATTCAGGCAAGACCACCCTGCTCGACAAGATAAGAGGAACCGCAGTTCAGCTCCGAGAGGTTGGGGGGATATTCCCTCTGGGAATCCTAGACCCAACACATCGGAGCGAGCTACTTTCCAGCTGACACCATCAAGAGATTCTGCGGACCACTTCTGGAGAAATTCCTCTTCGAGGTAAGAATTCCTGGACTCTTGATCATAGATACTCCCGGCCATGAAGCCTTTGCGAATCTCAGAAGGAGAGGAGGTTCTGCCGCAGACATAGCGATCTTGATCGTGGACGCCGTTCGGGGATTCGAAGTTCAAACTTATGAGTCGCTGAACATCTTGAAGGCGAGGAAGACGCCTTTCCTTGTTGCGATCAGTAAGATAGACAACATAGCCGGTTGGAGACCTAATCCGGGAATGGCTTTCGGCGATTCGTTTTCGAGGCAGGCCCCAGAAGTCCAGCAGGATCTGGACAATCGGCTCTATGGAATCATGGGAACTCTCTCAAGGCTTGGCTTCAGATCTGAAAGGTATGACCGACTCAGAGACTTCAGGGACACCGTTGCAATGGTCCCTACGAGCGGGAAGACAGGGGAAGGCATACCTGAGCTGATGGCGGTGCTTGTTGGACTAACTCAGACCTTCATGAAAGACGAACTAGTAGTCACTCCCGGGCCGGGAAGAGGGGTTGTCCTTGAGATCAAGGAAGAACCAGGCCTTGGCCTGACTGCAAATGTCATCCTCTACGATGGAATCATCAGAACTTCAGACACGATAGTCATAGGCGGAAGAGAGGCACCGATCTCCACAAATGTACGAGCCCTCCTGCTCCCCAAACCACTAGATGAGATACGAGACCCCCGTAACAGATTCTCCAGCATGGAATCAGTCGGAGCAGCAGCGGGAATAAAGATCGTTGCACCGAATCTCGAGAATGCGCTTGCAGGCTCGTCCCTGCTTGTAGTCCCGAAAGACACAGATCCGGGGCCACTCGTCGAGATGGTAAAAGACGAGGTCGAGACACTAAGGATCAAGACCGATATCGACGGAGTCGTCTTGAAGACTGACACGTTGGGGGCGTTAGAGGCGCTCACAGCTCTCCTTGAAAGCTCCAATGTTGCAATACGTCTTGCAGACATAGGCGACATATCGCGACGCGAAGTAGTCGAGGCCGAGGCAGTTCGACTTCACGACCCTATCCTCGGAGTCATCCTTGGGTTCAATGTCAGGCTTCTGCCTGATGCTGAGGAGGAGATAAAGAAGAAAGGAATCACAGTGTTTCAGAGTGATGTCATCTACCGATTGATTGAGGACTACGTGAAATGGCGGGATCAGCAGAAGGCAGCTGGCCTGAAAGGTGAACTCGATCGGCTGATGCTACCTGCGAAAATACAGATTCTGCCTGGTTGTGTCTTTAGACGTAGCAAGCCAGCCATAGTGGGAGTTGAAGTTCAGACTGGAAGAATACGGCCCGGGTATCGTTTGATGCTTGAAGACGGCAAAGCCATAGGAGAGATCCAGCGCATCCAAGACAAGGGGAAAGATATACATGAGGCCTCGTCTGGAGTGCAAGTCGCGATATCAATAGACGAGCCGACAGTGGGGAGACATATCCACGAAGGGGACTCGCTATACGTAGCTGTGCCAGAACATCATGTGAAGCTACTCCTCACAAAGTTCAAGGAATTTCTGACTCCCGATGAAGTTGAACTGCTGAACAAGCTTATTGAGACTATGAGGAAACTCAATCCACTATGGGCATTCTAGCTCTGCATAGGCAGTCACGATCTTGGCAACATTAATATGTTTCTTGGGGAGGCTATTTAAGACCTCCAATTTGAAAACGAGGCAGAAGTCATGGCAAAGTTCAAGCTAATAGTCTCGAACCCAGAAACAGGAAAAGTTTCCGTTCACGAGCTTGAAGGACCTAGGGCGCAACCTTTGGTAGGAAGAGAGCTAGGGGAAGTCGCCGACGGATCTATAGTGGGATTGGACAAGATCAAACTGAAAATAACCGGAGGCAGCGACAAAGACGGAATCCCGATGCGGCCTGACGTTCATGGAGGAGGAAAGAAGTACACAGTTCTTTCTGGAGGGGTAGGCTTCAAGTCAAGAAGTTCCGGAGATAGGCGGAGAAAGCTTGTCAGGGGCAGAATGATTACCGACCAGACCTATCAAATCAACATGCGTGTGATCAAGGAAGAGCAACCTAAGCCAGCGTCTAGAAAGAAGGCAGGAGCGTAACGCAATTGGACGTAAAGATCATCAAGGACAGACGCAACCAACTCTTCAATAGAAGAGAAATAGAGTTTGAAGTGACACATGCGAACTCTGGCACTCCAGATAGGTTTTCAATAAGAAAGGCCTTGGCTTCGAAGGTAAGCAGCAAACTCGAGAACGTATACGTATTAGAAGTATTGAGCGGTACAGGAACTAGCAGAAGTGTGGGCAAGGCCGAGGCGTATGAGAATCCTCAAATTGCCCAAGAAGTACTGCCAAAGCATCTATTGATTCGTAATATGTCTCCCGAGGAAAGGGAGAAAATCAAGCAGGCAGAGAAGGGAAAGAAGCCAGAAGAGAAAAAGGCAGAAGAGAAGAAAGAGAAGCCGCCATCAGAAAAGCATGAGAAAGAAGCGAAGAAGGGCAAATGATAAATGAGTGAACCAAAAGCCGAAAAGAAGACTCCGGTAGCTAGACTCGGCAAGGCTTACGAGTATGATAGCGAAAAAGGCACAATCAAGCTTCGAAATCGAAAATGCCCGAGATGCGGCAACATAATGGCACATCACAAGTCTCCAGTCAGACGGTACACTTGCGGCTCGTGCAGCTACACTGATTTTGTGAAACAGTAGAGATTGACGTGAGAACGACGCATAGGCCTATTCTCTTGTCATCTGAGAAACCAGAAATGCTGCCTCTGATTTCTTTGCAGTGTCAACCCTAACGGCTACCATTCCTTCACATGGTTGACCGTATAGGACCAACGCATCTCGAGGAGCTAAGGCTATCGCCGCCAGAACCAGCAGATCCTCCTCGCCCTTCACTATCAGCATCGAGTCTCGCTTTCCTAACGCTTCGCTGAGCGCTGCCCAAGCGGCCATCTGTATTGTACCTGCCGGATTGTTCACTCGGAACACGTTTTCCCCTTTGACTGGGAGACTCTGTGTTTCTCGTCTCATGGTTCTATTGTCGATGATGATGAGATCGACTGGTATGGATGAGTCCATAAGAAGTCTTGAGACGAAATCGCCGACACAGATGATCTTCGATGGCTTCATCGACTTGATGATCAGCTTAAGACGGACAATACTGCTTTTGGGAGGCCCAGGTATTAGCTCGCCAATGGGCGCCTTCAGCTTGCTTCTTAGGTCTTTGGGTAGTCTGAGTCTACGCAACTACCTCACTCTAATGGCGTACCGGCCGGGAGTCTTGATTCCTATCTTACGTGCTACTTCTGATGCTTGGGGTTCGATCACCACGAACAGCCCGGTCCAGTCTTCGCTGAGGTTCGAAGACTTACAGTTCGGGCATATAGGTCCGCTGCTGAGCATGTGACAGTTCTTACAGGCCTTTTCGGACATCGCTTTTCTCGCCCTTCGCCTTCTTCACGTCTTCCTTGATCCACTCGAGCTTTCCTAGGAATGGTTGACGCATCGTTATTCCTATCTTTCCGCCTACTCCCCCCCTAGGGAAACTAACCGCGATCACTCTGGCCCTCACGAGGTCTCCTTTCGCCAACTTTCTTTGGCTCTCTTTTCCAACCAGAACTCCATGCCTCTCATCGTAGGTAATGAAATCGTCCATTACTTGGGAGATGTGAAGGAGCGCATCTTCGGCTCCGATCCTGACAAATGCGCCGAAATCTGTAATCTCTATCACCTCCCCCTCCACGACCTCGTGCATCTGAGGGTAGAATGTGAGGAGCTGGAAAGTCGCCTTGTGATATGTCGAGCCATCTCCCGGAAGAACTTTTCCTACAGGATCAATTTCCACGTCTACAACAAGTACGACATATCCGAGTTCTTCGTCCACCATGTTCTCGTATTTGATCTTGATCTGTTCTATTGCGACCTTGTCGAGAGGCTTTCCAAACTTCTCAGGAGGGATCCTGACTGTATCTTCAACGGAAAAGAGTCTGAACATACACTTCACGTTTCCTGCATGTCCCATGCGCCTCCAAGGTAGGCTTCATCTGTAGGCGGGCTCGATACCTTCAATTGCAAGACGCAAATCCTTCCTAACGTATATTACCGGCATATTAGCGTTCCTCAATCTCTTTCGAAGTTCACTATCAGCTGTGACGACTATGCCTCCTGTTTCTCTTGCCACGCGAGCAAGATAGTCGTCGGTGGATTCACGTGCAGCCGGGCTTCCTTGGCTAGGCACACACCTCTTGGCCAACTTGAGAGCCAATCTAGCATGACGTCCTCTCTTCGATCTTTCTTGAGCTATCCTCGACAGCTCTGTAAGCACCATCCTCGGGACAATGAATTCGATCTTACCTTGCAGAATTGTCTCTATTTGGCGAAATACGTCTACTCGCTTTTCAGCGATCATCATAAGCATGTTGGTATCCAGAAAAACTTTGAAAGTCAATAGCCCCACAAGATTAGGACTACCTTATCTTGCCTACACCAATGAGTCTCCAACTTTCCCCTAACCTTCTGCTGACAGCCACCTTGGAGGCTGGCTCAGCGCATACTGGCTTTCGAAGGGCTACGTCTATCACATCCTCTCTTGCAGAGGTTACAATCCCTGAAGTGACACTTGTCGCAACATTAAGCACTAACGCCTCATTTGTTCTGATCTTGTCGACGGCAACCATGTTCTCCGTTCCAACAGCCTTTTCGAACAGCTGAACATCAAGAGTCAATTTGCCTAGGGATTCAGGAAGGGTGTCTGCCTTTCCCACCACGTTTCCGACCAAACCATCAGACTTTGTTAGTGACGGGTCAAGCGTCGTGCCGGCGCCCACGAGCCCGCCGCACTTGGCCTCTTTGACTGATCCTCCTCCTGTATGAAGACTTTGAATAGTCGTGGTTATAGGCCGGTATTGTACCTTTCCGCCAGACTCAGATCCGATTCCGGGTCTTATCTCGATTTCGTCACCGACCCTGAAAACGCCTTGGACTATGGATCCGCCAATGACCCCGCCCGCGAGATCTTTCGCCTCCGTCCCAGGTTTGTTCACGTCGAATGATCTCAATACGAACATTTTGGGAGGCGCCCTCATATTCCTCTTCGGGGTCGGTACATATTTCTCTAGAGCTTCAATTAGTACATCTATGTTCAGTTTGTGTTGAGCAGAAACCGGTATAATGGGAGCCTTGCTCGCTATGGTTCCCTTGACAAACTGCCTTATCTCTTTGAGGTTTTCCAATGCCCTGTCACGGTCAACTATGTCTATCTTGTTCTGAACCATGACAAGGTTCTTCAGCCCGGCGATCTCGGCCGCAAGCAGATGCTCACGATCCTGAGCCTGAGGGCACTTAACGTTACTGGCGAGAACAAACATAGCTCCATCCATGAGAGCAGCTCCTGAAAGCATTGTAACCATGAGGCTATGATGACCTGGACAGTCGACGAAACTGACAGCTCGAAGGAACTTTGCTTCTGAGCCGTGGGTCGCGCATTTTCTCTCGGTCGTGTAGCATCCAGGGGCCTTGCACTTTGGACACTTGTAGAATGTGGCGTCAGCGTAGCCTACCCTTATCGTGATTCCCCTTCTTAATTCCTCAGAGTGCCTGGCCGTCCAGACGCCCGTCAACGCCTGGACCAAGGTGCTTTTCCCGTTGTCCACGTGACCTAGCGTGCCTATGTTACACTCTGGTTGTTGCCAAGTGTATCTGTCTTCCTTAGAAGAATCCGCAGAGTCTTGGGCCATCCTTGCTTTCTCCGGTACCGCCCTGTTTCGACCTAGGTTGGCGCCGGGTTGAATAAAAGTGTTGGTTCAAAACCAAGTAGGAAAGCCGAGCAGGATTTGAGACTAGACCTGCAATATTGCATGAATATGACTAACTCAAGAGGACGCTGGGCGCGCAAGTTCTGCGGATTCGAAATAAAGATCTGTTGCGTAGCTGCGATCGATCCTGCCTATCATGTGTTACAACTTTTGGATGCCTAGTCTGAGCTTCAATTTGAGAGCAATGCTTAGCCCGGCTCACAAAGGTTTTCTACCGCAACCTTCATTCAACCAACGACATTCGTAGAACCTGCGGAAGCGTAGCGCTTGGAGACTCGTCTCATCAGAATGGGGGCCGAAGCCAACCTATACTTGGCGAAATGGTTCGGTCGAGAAATCATAGTAAAGGAAAGAATAGAGAAATCCTACAGACTAGGTTTGTTGGATCATCAGATGAGACGCTACCGGACCGTTCACGAAGCGCAAATGATTCATGAAGCAAAGAAAGCTGGAGTCCCCACTCCTGTCATCTATTTGATCGATGAACAGAAATGCAGAATCTTCATGGAGCTCCTGCAGGGTCCAAGGTTGAAGGAAGCTCTTTCGGCAATGTCTCCAAATAGAAGGGGCTCTATCTGCCATTTAGTTGGAGGTTTGATTGGAAAATTGCACAGGAACAGGCTGGTTCATGGAGACCTGACAACTTCAAACATGATACTCGCCGATGACGGAAACGTTTCATTCATTGACTTCGGATTGAGTTTCCACTCTGACCAGACGGAAGACAGAGGTGTGGATATGCATCTAGTAAGACGTGCATTGAATAGCACGCACTTTGCTTATGCTGAGTCCTGCTACAAATCAGTGGTCACTGGTTACGAATCGGTTTTGGGATCTAGATTCGCCAAGACCGTGCTTACGAGAGCCAAGGAGATAGAGAAGAGAGGGCGGTACTTTGCAGAGAGGCAAGCTTGAGATCCTTTTCGCCACCTCAAACATGAGTAAATTTCTCGAAGCTCAATCTGTCTTGGCAGAGTACGGGATACGACTTGCCTTCGTGGGCCACAGGGGCTTGGAGATCCAATCCGACAGCGTTGAGGAGATAGCCAAACACTCAGCCAAGTCCTCATCCTTACAGGCAAACGGAGGCACAGTGGTCGAAGATGCCGGACTATTCATTGATATCCTGAATGGCTTTCCCGGACCATACTCCTCCTTCGTGTTTAGAAAGCTAGGCTGCGACGGCATTCTGAAACTGCTGAACGGGAAACTCAACCGAAAAGCCCGATTCCTGTCTGTGGTCGCCTTCTGTGAACCTTCAGGCGAGCCTGTCTGCTTCTCTGGAAGAGTGGAAGGCGCAATAGCAACTGAAGCCAGAGGCACAAATGGCTTCGGGTTTGATCCTATTTTTTTCGCTGAGGGAGCAGGCCAGAAGACGTTTGCTGAAATGCAGACCTTGGAGAAAGGCAGATACTCACATCGAGCGAAGGCCTTCAGGGAATTCGCTAAATGGTTCGTTGAGTCAGTCAAACCTTAAATAGAGAGCGTTTCGCTGATAGGTCATCCAAATCCAGTTTAGTGATTCACATAAGGTAGGCCCGCTATGGCTAGGCTATATTCGCATAAGCGAGGAAGATCAGGTTCGACAAGGCCTCTGAGCAAGAAGACGCCAACATGGTGCAAGTACAATGCAGAGGAAGTTGAGGCTCTGGTCGCCAAGCTTGCAAGGGAAGGAAACAATGCGAGCACAATAGGGACCATACTTCGGGACAGGCACGGAATTCCACTCGCAAAGCCTATCATCGGCAAGACGATCCATGAGGTCCTGAAATCCTCTGATGCGGCCCCAAAGATTCCCGAGGATCTAGATACATTGATGAAGAAGGCGGAGAGAGCTAGAAGGCATTTAGAGAGGAACAAGGCAGATAGCATCGCGAAGCGTTCGCTCGCTCTCATTGAATCGAAGATATATCGGTTGGTTAGGTACTACAAGGAAGAGGGAGTTTTGCCCCCCCAATGGGAATATAAATTGATGGCTGCCTCAGTTGTCTGATGTAAAAGAACCTGACCTCAATTCGCTTGAGGCTTGCGTATCTGAAGCTGCTAGGCTTGTTTCAGAGACAGCAAAAGAAGGATCGCAAATTCTTGTCTTGACTCATTTCGACACCGATGGATTGGCTTCGGCTGGAATACTGGGGGCTGCGTTGAGCAGGTTTGATGCCTCTGTCCACATACGTGCAGTGGACGGCTTGGATGAGAATGTTCTGAATAGCGCCCCGGTTGATACCGCAGACCTCGTAGTTTTCGCAGACATGGGAAGCGGAATGCTTGAGCTGCTTAACTCGAAAGTAGGAAAGAAGGCTCTAGTCCTTGATCACCATCAGCCGGTCGGAAAACCGGAGGAGAAAGTCGTCCATGTCAATCCACACATGTTTGGATTTGATGGGGCGAGAGAGGTCAGCGGCGCGGGAATGGCATATCTTGTTGCTCGGGCGATGGATACAAAGAACACGGATCTTTCAGCTCTTGGTGTCGTGGGAGCCCTGGGGGACATGCAGGATCGAGGAGAGAAGCGGTCCCTGCATGGACTTAATTCGATCATAGCAGAAGACGGGGTGAAAGCGGGATGTCTCAAGCTTGACAAAGACCTTGTCCTATACGGAAGGGAAACAAGGCCGATTCATAAGGCGCTCGCATACACATCAAATCCATTCCTTCCCGGACTTAGCGGTCAAGAGGACCGGTGTCTGGCTCTCGTAACGTCGGCTGGAATATCTGTTAAGCAGGATGAGAGATGGAGAACTCTTGCAGATCTGAGCGATGAAGAGAAGCAGAATCTCCTATCTGCAATAATTCACGCCGTCTCCTCCAAGGGAATTGCTGGAAAGGTAGCTCTCAACCTCATCGGCACCGTGTACACTTTGCCTAAGGAGGAGAGAGGCATGCCTACGCGCGACGCAAGAGAGTTCTCGTCGCTTCTCAACGCCTGCGGCAGGATGAATCGGCAAGGGCTAGCGGTTAGTATCTGTCTAGGAGAGAGGGGAAGCGTCATGGATGAAGGACAGACAGTTCTAGCTGAATATAGAAAGACCATAGCACAATATATGTCCTGGGTGACCGAAACGCCGGACCGCGTCGAAGAACTCGGGGCAATTTATGTGGTGCACGGAGAAGGGACCATAGACGAGAATATGACAGGAAGTATCTCAACAATTTTGGTCTCCTCCGGCATCTTTGACCCACTGAAGGTCGTGTTGGTTTTGGCTAGAAAGAGTGAAGGTGAGCTGAAGATCTCCGCTCGGGGAACAGAGCAGCTCATCATATCAGGGGTAAACTTGGGAAGGATCCTCCAAGAACTCACCCCCAAGTACGAAGGATCCGGCGGAGGCCATGATATCGCCGCTGGAGGCAATGTTCCAGTCGATTCCGAGAAGCGGTTTCTAAAGGAACTTGACGACGAGATTTCACGAGTCTTGAGGGAGAGGAGTTGAAGGCCAAGATAGCGCTTAGAGCTGAGAGCTTAGAGGAGGCAGAGGCTATTGCAGGCGCGCTCAATCCCGACAACTCGCTGGTGCCGCAGGGAATGAAGATATCGACTAGGACGAAAGGATCTGAGGTCGTTACAGAAATCAAATTCTCAGGCAGAATAGACACCTTGATGTCCACGATCGACGATCTTCTGAAATGTGCGCAAGCCGCTGAACGCGCCCTCAAGTGCGTATCTAAGACGCAAACGCGATCAGACTCAGTCAGTTATCGAGCGTGACAAACGTTTTTAAAGCGGTGACTTGAGTAGGAACGCTTTCCAACAGAGGAAAAGCCTTGTCGAAAGCACCAAAGAAGGTCAGGGACAAATGGCGTTCCAAGGACTGGTATTCAGTGTACACCCCATCCTATTTCGGTGAATTGAATGTTGCTCAGATCCCTTGTGACGATCAGTCAAAGCTGGTCGGCAGGGTCGTTGAGAACACCCTATATGACATCACAGGGGACTTTGCGCATCAGTCAACCAAGCTGTACTTCCTCGTTACAGGCGCAGAAGGTGAAAGGGCACAGACGACGCTGAAAGGCCATGAATATTCTGCTGACTATCTTAGAAGTCTGGTTAGGCGTGGAAGTTCGAGAGTTGACTGCATCGCGGAGGTCATGACGAAGGACAGGTTTTCTACAATGGTCTCAATCGTTGCATTTGCTCGTGGCAGATTGAATGCTTCACAACAGCATGCGGTTAGAGCTGTTATGCGGAAGATAGTTGAGGAGAAGGCAAAGAGCCTCACCTATGATCAGCTTTCACAAGAAATGGTTCTTGGCAAGGTCGGATCGGACGTCTACAACGAAGCGAAGAAGATAGCGCCACTGAGACACGTTGGAGTGAGGAAGTCGAGGTTAACGAAGCTCTCTCCTGAGCTTGAGGAAAAGGTCATACAAGTCAAGAAGAGCTAGCAGTCCTAGTTTGGGAATCAGACATCTATTCGTATTGGCCGAAACACGAAATAACCTCATCCTCACTAATTCACATGTAACTATGCAAGCCAAGAAGCCCGATCTGTTCGGCACCTCTGGCATCAGAGGCGTCATAAACATTGATTTCGAGCCAGCTCTCACCATTAGACTAGGTATGGCGCTCGCCAGTGTCCTAAAAGAAGGCATGGTTACATTGGCCAGAGACACCAGAACCTCCGGAGAGATGCTGTCATCAGCATTTACGGCTGGCACCCTAGCAGGAGGGTTAGAAGTCACAAATCTCGGAATCCTCCCGACACCCGTCCTTGCATACCTAACAAACTCACTTGGAGCAGCGACAGGTGCCATGATCACAGCTAGCCACAACCCGCCCGAATTCAACGGAATCAAGCTTTTCGACAGGTACGGAAAGGCATACGACGACGCTCTTCAGACCCAGATTGAACATGCCTTGGGCGGCGAAAAGCAGCCTCGCGCAAGTTGGTATCTGCTTGGGGAGATGTCATCAGCCGACTATTCGTATCGATATGTCGAAACGATTCTCAGTCGAATAGAACTTGAAAGGGCTTGGAAGGTAGCAGTAGATTTTGGATCAGGAGCAGCGTACCAAATCGCCTTTGACCTTCTCCGATCATTACGTTGCCACCTCGTGTCTCTCAATGCGCAGCCCGACGGAGCCTTCCCAGGAAGAAGCCCTGAACCGACATCGGAGTCCCTATCGGCCCTCATGACGACAGTTCGAGATATGAATTGCGATATCGGGTTCGCTTATGACGGAGATGCTGACAGAGTCTTCCTCGTCGATGAGACAGGACAGGGCGTTGAGGGAGATGTGGCCTTAGCGGCCTTCGCATCCTACATGGTTCGGAAACAAGGAAAAGGAGGGGTGGCTCTGCCCGTTGACACTTCCTTAGCTGTCCAGGAGGCTGTGGAAGAGAACGGCGGAAAAGTGATATGGACAAAGGTAGGCGATGCAAATGTGGCAGAAGCTATTGTGAGAAAGAAGGCAATATTTGGAGGCGAACCATGTGGCGCCTGGATTCATCCAGACTTTCACCTCTGCCCAGACGGAATTCTTTCCTGTATCCTTCTGTTGAAGGCACTTGAGGAACAAGGTATGACTGTACGTCGGTTCTGCTCAGGAATCAAGAGATACCCTGTGAAAAGGGGGAAGATCCCATGCGAGAACAGAGTGAAGATTGAAATCATGAGCAATATAGCTTCGAATCTTCCAAAGGCTCTGGGCAAGAAAACCGAGATCACCCGTATTGATGGAATCCGTGTTCGGACCCCAACAGGATGGGTTCTCGTAAGGGCCAGCGGTACAGAACCCGCTGTACGAGTCACCGTCGAGGCTAGATCCACACGCCTTGCGGAAGATCTTTTCAATGTCACCTGCAACTTATGCTCAAACATAGCGAGAGAGAACTTGAGTTGAAGGCCGTCATCCTCGCAGCAGGAGAAGGAGTGCGGCTCCGACCTCTAACTGACAACAGACCAAAGCATTTAGTTCCCATTGCATGTAGGCCTATACTTGAACATCTAATAGAGAACTTGGCGGCTTATGGCATATCTGATATTATGCTTGTTGTCGGTAGATGGAAGGACGCTATCCAGCAATATTTTGGCGACGGAAGCAATCAAGGGCCAAGAATACGGTACATGGTCCAACCCGCCATCCTAGGAACAGCTCACGCAATCGGAATGACACAAGACTTCGTCGGCCATGAGCCATTCCTTGCCGTATACGGAGACATCTACATCACTAGAGACTGTATACGAAGAGTCTTGGAGGATTTCAAGAAGTACACTACTGCTACTACGATGGCTGTTGTACCAGTTCCAGCTCCACACTTCTTCGGGATAGTCACAATCGAAGATGGATACGTCAAATCCGTAGTTGAGAAGCCACCACCCGGATCCCTTGTCGGCAACCTTGCGAATGCGGGTATCTTCGTCTTTTCATCAGAGGTCTTTCGAGCCATAAAGAAGACTGCCAAGTCAAAGAGAAACGAGTTTGAGATCACTCGGTCCCTGAGAATACTGATTGAGAGCGGGGCAGAGATTAGAGCGACTGAACTGGATAGTGGGGCTTGGAAAGACATTGGTAGGCCTTGGGATCTACTTGAGGCGAACGAGCTAGCCCTGAGGAACATCAAGCCAAATGTTCAGGGAAAAATCGAGGAAGGCGCACGGCTCATCGGGCCGATAATTGTAGAGAGCGAAGCAGTCGTGAGATCCGGAGCCTACGTCGAAGGGCCAGTCCTCATATCTCGCGGCGCAGAGATAGGACCAAACTGTCACATTCGGCCATTTACAAGCGTAGGCAGAAATGCAAAGATTGGAAACGGATGCGAAGTAAAGAACAGTATTGTGATGAACGATACAAAGATTCCTCATCTTTCTTACGTCGGAGACAGCATCCTTGGAGAGCGGTGTAACCTTGGCGCTGGAACAATCATGGCAAACCTTCGTTTTGACGGAAAATCTGTAAAGATGATGATTTCCGGAAATCGAGTGGATAGCGGTAGGAGGAAGCTCGGAGCGGTTTTGGGAGACGAAGTGCAAACGGGAATCAATGCTAGCATCATGCCGGGTGTAAAAGTTGGGTCACGCTCGCTCATCGGTCCAGGAGTGACTCTCGACCACGATGTTCCGCCCGGAAGCAGAGTCACCTTGAAGTATAGGTCCAAAAAACGTCACTCGGGTCGAAGTAGAATGGAGGTATGACTCGTGGTCAATGTGAGGCGTGAGGAATTCAAGCGAAGATTCCCTCACCTCGCTGAAGAGCTAGACAACCGGAACATGAAGTTGCAAATAGATTCTGTTAGGACTATTTCGGAGGAGGCTGACAAGGCTGCCAGCGATCTCAGTGGATACACCCCAACGGCAATCGACTACCTGAGGCGATGCGATAACGAAAAAGACGCACTTGAAACAATCAGCTACTTAGAGTCTAAAGGAGAGATTACAACCCAATACGCCGCTAAGCTGAAAGCTCAGCTCAAAAGGCACGGCGTTAGAGGTTTTGGCTCACGAAAGGAGGATGACCACTATCAGAGACAGGCCGCGAAAACATAGAGGCTTCTGGTCTTCTTCAACCCCTTTTCTTTGCGCTGGCTATCGAGATGACATCTCGATCCTTGAGCAAGTAGTCTTCTCCGATTCGCATCTTTGACCTAGCCTCAATCCCGAAGATGAATCCTTCTCCTAGGTCCGAATGTATCATGTAGGCGAACTGCCTTGCCGTTGTGCCGTATCTTGCTAAGTATGCGTCGGGAAGAACTCGTCCCTTGTGATCAGTTAGCTTCTCGGCGTCCTCAACTGGATATATGGTTATCATCCCCAGAAGTTCGAAAAAGGCGAAGTTTATGCTCTCTTGAACTCCTGTGGAGCCCCATTTCATTAGAATCTTCTCCTTGATGGTGTCAAGGGCTGAAGCCTGCTCCGGCTTCAGATCTGACGGCTTCAATATGTTGAAGTTGCTGTCTCCCGGCTTGTAGTCTGTCAAGCCCTTTTCAGCTGCCCTTCTGAGGGCTAGCTCTGCCTCCGCGCAACAAGGAATAACGCTATGCCCTGAATCTCTTAACCTCTCAACGTTTTCCTCCGCGTAGGGCAAATCGATCTTGTTGGCCGCGATTAGCATCGGCTTCGATTGTCTGCGAAGTCCGTGCATCAATCGGACTAAGTCTTCGTCACTCCAAGCAGTCGGGTTTTCTTCGTTCAGGTCGGCTTTTTCGAGGGCATTGGAAATGTGAGTTCTGTTTATTGCTAGGCCGCTAAGACGATCCTCAAGTATGACGCAGAGATCTTCTTTCGTTCCCTCAGCTCTTCGAGCAATCTTGTCCCAGTCTTTCTTGACTATTTGGAAGAGCCACATGTCTAGCTCTTTTTCAAGAAATTTGACATCATCGAGTGGGTCATGTGTTCCAGGTTCACATTGCCTTCCTTCAATATCCGTTGCTCCAGCAGCGTCTACTATATGAATAAGTGCATCTGCCCGCCTTATCTCATCAAGGAACTGGTTTCCCAGACCTCGTCCCTTCCACGCGTCAGGTACAAGCCCTGCACAGTCGATGATCTCAACTGGGATCAGCCTAATTCCAGTGAGACACGCTGAGTTCACGGGTTCGTCCTTGACATTGAACTCAGTGCAGACGCAGGGCGTTCTGACATATCCCATGCCCCGGTTCGGTTTGATTGTCGTGAAAGGATAGTTCGCAATTGGGACCGAAATCAGTGTAGCAGCCGAGAAGAATGTCGACTTTCCGACGTTAGGCTTGCCAACTACTCCGACAATGTTTCCCAATTTCAGTTCTCCCGGCCCACCAATAGCGACGGACCAATACTATGTAAGATGCTGTTCTCTTTGGGAATAAACTCTTTAATAAAGACCTGACGGCCCTCTCACCTCAGGTTGCATAACTGTGAGCAAAAGGGAACTCATAATAATCGGCGGCGGTCCTGCAGGGTTAACGGCTGCCCTCTACGGTTCAAGGAGCGGACTTTCAACTCTCTTGTTAGAAGGGAAAACCACTGGAGGGCTCCTTTCTGAGATACCTGTCGTGGAGAACTATCCAGGATTTTCAGAAGGTACCTCTGGGCTCGATCTGGCAGCCAGGATGGCTGAGCAGGCAAGAAAGGCAGGAGCCGAGATCCATGAAATAGAAACGGCACAGTTAATCGAAGTGAATAACAGACTGATCTTTGTCAAGACGGATAGGGCGAGCTACTCGTGCGGCGCCCTGATCTTTGCGACCGGCGGGGTACATAGGTCTTTAGGCGTGAAAGGAGAGGAGGAACTGAAGGGGCGTGGAGTGAGCTACTGCGCTCTCTGCGATGGAGCATTCTTTAGAGGAAAGAGCGTCGCCGTTGCCGGCGGAGGGAACTCAGCTGCATCATCGGCGCTGTACTTGGCAGGTATAGCGGGCCAAGTATACTTGATCCACAGAAGAGGAGAGCTGAGGGCCGAGGAGGCATGGGCGAAAGCGATCAAAGATAAAGGTGTACACATACTTATGGATCGTGAGATCTTGGAGATCAAGGGAGAAGGAAAGTTACAATCGATTCTCATCCGTGACAAGATCACTGGCCAACGGTCTGAACTCCAAGTAGACGGACTATTTGTGGAGGCAGGTGAGGTCCCGAACAGTAAGCTAGCTCTGAACGTAGGCGCCAAAGTTGATGCAGAAGGATTCATCCTCGTCAATGACCGTCAAGAAACAAGCATTAAAGGAGTCTTCGCCGCGGGTGATGTCACCTCATTCCCTGTGAAACAAATTTCGACTGCTGTCGGTCAGGGAGCAGTGGCAGCAACAGAGGCTTTTTGCCATTTGAGGCAACCATACTATCGCAGAGGCTGAAAGACCGCACATGAGTTCACGCGCGCAACATTTATCAGTTCTCTACTGGAACCATAGGCGTTCCGACAGCAACACTGAAGACAGATCGAGTTTGACAGCTTAGGTGAGGCTTATGAGCGCATACAAATACATGTCGCAAGTTTGGAAGAGGCCTTCCGCATCCTACGTAGAGGAGTTCATGCGAGACGCCGCCATTAGGTGGAGAGGCGAACCTACGATTCACCGAGTTGAGAGGCCCACTAGGCTTGATCGAGCAAGAAGCCTTGGATACCGAGCGAAGCAAGGCTTCGTAGTCGTGAGAGTAAGAATCAGAAAGGGAGGTGCCCGCAAGCCTCGAGCAAGATCTGGCAGAAGACAAAAAGCAATGGGTGTCGTGAAATATACCCGCGCGATAAGCCTGAAGGAGATCGCTCAAGCCAGAGTGGCTAGGAAGTTTCCGAACCTCAGAGTTCTCAACGCATATTGGGTTTGGGAGGATGGAAAAAGCACGTGGTTCGAAACTGTCCTTATCGATCCGAATCATCCTGCTGCGAAAGGTAGGATCTGAGCCGCGAGCCAGCCAGGAAAACCAGACACCTGAAACCATAAGGGCGCGAAGGTGACACTGTCCTATGTTGGAAATACCGAAACCGATCGTAGTCAGACACGTTCAAGGCAGATTCAAGACACGACTAGGAAGAGGATTCTCAGAGGCAGAACTCAGGAAAGCGGGCATCTCAGCAGTAGAAGCCAGAAAGCTTTCCATTAGGGTCGATCCGAGGCGGCAGACCAGGCTGGAAGAGAACGTGAAAGCAATCAAGACCTGGCTTGGAGGCTCCTCAAAGCGTAAGTCTAGTAGAAAGCCAGGAGGAAGAACGAAAAGACATCCTTACTGATGGTCATGAGAATTGACTGAGAGCATTAGTCCTCTCAGTTACATAGAAATCGCTTCAAGATGTTCACGCAGGAAAGGCTGGGCCAAGCACGTACTATGAAATGAGCTAAAACCTAGGCTACTCAGAGCAGTTTCAGTTGACGTGTTAGCCTGTCAACGAACTCGGTTGGACACGGACCGATTCCAATGCAAGTTGTTGTGTTCTGAGGGACTTGTGTTAGCCCTCTATCATGAATGAGCAAGGATGGGAGATCTAGACTGACAGCCTGTTCCTTTAGCTTTAGTAAGTCCTTCTCTGAGTGCACCTTGACGGCGATCTTGCATTGTCCTTCGTTCAACCACGCTTCCACCCAGTCGCGGCGTTCCTTTCTCGCTTCCTCCAGCGCCGATACGGCTGCGTGAGCAACCTGCACGGCAATCTTGCCTCTGCCCATTCTAAGGTCAGTTCTGACAGCGATGACCATTTTGTATCTGAACTCGCCAAGACTCAAAGCCATCAAGAACCGTACTACAGTCCGAAACTGTTAAGGATTGCCTAGACACATACCGGTGAATCTGAAAACGTGGATTCTCCACCTGGGAGAGTCGCATGTGTCGGTACATCTGACGTAAGCTCTGATCAATGAATTCAGGAAATCCACCGGTCCAACGAGGGTGAGGCATGGAGAAGCAGACCCGAGCTACGAGTGCGGATCTCAGCGTCATCGCACATGCTACGGAAGACGTCGAGAAAGTCTGCCTCGCAGCAAAGAGCCTGCTGCCGAAAGAGTTCCATGACAAAGTAACCCTAAGGCAAGAACTTGCAACTGGGCATCATGGAAATCCGATTGTGAGTCTCAAGGCCACAATATCCGACGGAAACAAGGTGGAACATTTGATTATGGAGTTGGCGTCGAGATTGCCGTCGCTTGATAGAAGCCTTCTTTTGGGTGAATTAGATCATTGTATTGACGGCGACGGAAACCTCTACCTTCGCTTCGACAAGCAAGCTGCATATCTCGGGGAGATCCGTCTTAAGCAGGAGGATCCGATAAGAATCAAGGTGAGGTTCCAAGGGAGGCCCTGTACAATCGAGGCCATTCGCAGGGTCTGCAAGGAAATGGGGCTGATAGATTGAAGCGATTCGTTGACCTTCACCTATGTCCTCCTTCTCAAGATGCGAAGACCACTGAAAGAATGGCCAATCTGGCAGCTGAGATGGGATTCCGTCTTGTGGGACTCACCTTTGACACTCAAGCTTCAAGGGTGACGAAACTGACAACAACCAAATTGTTTGAAGATCAAGGTCTTGAGACAGTTTCGAGGATAGATCTCCGCCCGAGAGATAGAAATGAACTCCTTATGTCGCTTAGAAAGGTTAGATCATCATTCGATATCGTCGCAGTCGAATGCCATGCGAAGCAAGTCGCCCCCATCGCTTTTAGAGATCGCAGAGTTGATCTAGTCTTCTTCCCGCCGGGCCGTCCCAAGTTAAGGGTCAGTGAACTGACACCTAGGAGAACAAGAAGACCAGTGGAGTTCAATATGGCGGACCTATTGAAGAACGACTCCGCGGTCGAATCGAATCTGCATAGAGTGCTCGGTGTCATACGGGATATACAGAGAAAGCATCTATCTATGGTAGTTTCAAGCGGTGCGACAGACTGGTTGCTAATGAGAGCTCCAAAGGATATGGCGGCAGTTCTCTCCGTACTGGGTCTAGACACAACGCAAGCACTGGACGCCGTGTCGAGGATTCCTTTTTCTCTGGCTCAAGAGAACCTAGAGAAACAAAGGCCGAGATTCATTTCAGATGGAATAGAAGTGGTGAGACCACGATTATGAAGGGACAGTCGCGAAGATATCTCGTTCTTAGGATAACCTCTGAGGTTGCTCCCTCAAGAGAGAAGCTGCTTAACGAAATTGAGAACTCTCTTAGAAGGCTCTTCGGGGAATACGGGGTTGTGAAGGCGTCTCTACGATTAATAGCGTATGATGCAGAGAAGATGATTGGCATAGTTAGATGCGCTCATCTATGGGTCGAGAGGTTTAGGGCCGCACTTGCCTTGACAACCAGAATCGGTGAAGATCGAGCAGTGCTTTTCATTCTCAAGTCGGCCGGCACCGTTGCCGCGTTGAAGAGAACTCTCTCTCGGTCAACGACAACTTGAGGGACAGAAGACCGGCGAAGAACTCTTCGTCAAAAATGAAGGCATATTCAAGATGATGCAGCAGCAGGCCTCCGCGCGGAGACTCCGATTGAATCAGGTTGCGGTCCTATGTTTCTGCTACGTGCTCTCCGCGCTGCTATATAGAAGAATACTCCGCATACTACCATATTACCTAACGAGAGCCAAGTGACCGCTAGAGCCATTGGCGGATATTCGCCTGAAAGTCCATGAAACATCGCGTAGCTCAGCCATAATGCGAATGTGATAAGATATGTGCCGATCGTGAAGTCAATGGCTTTCTCGATCTCCGTCCTTTTCGACAATCGCGAGAGAAACTTGTACTCAAGAAGGAGAACTACGCAGTCAAGAGCAATCGCTGGTGGAATCGACCTCTCAACCTCCTTCCTGATGTATTCGAGATAGAGTTCCTGTTCGAAGGTGAACCCGTATGACTCAAAGACAACAGTATTCGTGACAGAAGCAATCGCGGCCACAGAGAACACAACTACAACAAAGAAAGCAATCGGATAGAAGGTGATCCAACCCCCATATTTCCGAATATCCATTCGCTTCGGCCACCAGTCTTCTAACCTAAGAGTGACTGAAACAATAGCCATGAAGAAGATTATGATTTCCATTTTTCTTGCAGGAACTTTGAGATTTCTGAGATGTCGATCGGACACACCGGAATCTTCCACCTGGTCGTCTCTTCTACCTCTCCCTAAAGCTAGCGGGAGAGGCAGATGCGTTCAGAATGCGAGTAGATATTCATTCTTCCTCCTCTTACAAAACCAATCGTTGTGATACCCGTCTTCTCTGCCATGTCTATCCCTGAAGTCAGTAAAGCTGATATTGAAGCAACCACGGGAACCTTGACTCGGGCCGCCTTCAGAATCATATCTGCCGTAAGTCTTCCCGTAGAGATGAGAAATTTTTCCTCAAACATGCAGCCGCTACGAGCGCAGCTCCCGATTGCTTTGTCTACAGCGTTGTGCCGTCCAACATCTTCAGCCAAGTGTTCAAGCGTTCCGTCCTTGCGACAGACTGAGGCGGCATGAACACCGCCCGTCTTTCGGTAGACTAACGCCTCCTTATTCAATGCATTCGCTGCGCGTTGAACGGCAGATGCGTCAAAGACTGTCTGAGCCATCACCCTTAAGGGGGCTAGTCTCTCCGTCAGCTTTGCAAATGATGAAGGTATGCTTCCCCTGCAGCCACTAGTCAGTATCCCTGAGAACGATGTTGCTTGGCCTAGTCTTTCTTGGAGATCAAGTTCAGTTACAAGTGTTACCTCACATTTGTACCCGTCCTCGGTATGGATGCCAATCAGTTGATCGGTTTGATCGATGATCCCTTCGGAAAGTAAATGACCTGTCACAAGGTCTTCTAGCCTCTGCGGCGTACACATTACTGTCACCCAGTGAACACCGTTTAAGATGATGCGAACGGCGGACTCCTTAGCCACAGTGTCATCCACCACTTCGGGTGGCCTGCCTACCGATTGGAGTCTGAGGATTCTGCGGGTTTCCGTGGCATTCATAGGATTTACCTCTCTGCCTTGGAGATAACGTAAGTAGCTATCTCTCTTGCGATGTCGACTTGAGTTGTGCTCTGAAGGCCTCTCCAACCTGGCTGAGAATTGATCTCGCATACGACGAGGCCGCTTGGACCTTCCATGAGATCTACTCCTGCAATTTCGCATCCAACTATGTCTGCGGATTTGATCGCAAGCTCTTCAATCTCCGGGGTGCATTTGAGAGGAGTCGGTGTCGCTCCCTTGCTCACATTCGTCTTCCAGTAGGTTGATACTCTGAACATGGCGGCAACAATCTTGCCCCCAACTAGGAGAACTCTGATGTCTCGAAATCCATGCTGTACGAACTCCTGCACGTAGAGCACATGCCTGTTGAAATGCAATGTCCTAAAGGCCCTCTCAGCTACGTCCTCGTTAGAAATCCTAGCTGCCCCGATCCCTCGGGAACCAAAAACTGGCTTGACTACTATGTCCCCGCCAAACTCATGAAAGGCTCTGATGGCTTCGGAAACCTTCTCTGTGACGATTGTTCTGGGAACCTGAATGCCCTTCTCTGCGAGAAGAATAAGAGTATGATACTTGTCTGCGGCCTTCTCGATACTTGAGGGATTGTTGACGACCGGTAGGCCCCTCCGCGAAAGCGTGTGCAGAAGATTGAGCCGAAATACTATCTCATCTAATGACCCTCTTCCGATTGGTCTTACAAGAAGAGCCTCGATCTCCCCTTCTATGTCCTTTCCGTCAAGCAAGATTGCAGGGGTGAATCCCATCCTCGAAACAAGATCTTCGAACTTGAAGCATCGAGAGGTCATGCCTAGTCTGACAAAGGCTTCTCTCAGACGCGATGAGCACCAAGCGTTCATATTTCTTGTCAGAAGGCCAATGTTCATTTCATGGAATCTCCAATGCACAATCTTGGGTAGATGTGCATTTAAATCCGAAAGTCTGTGAAGAAGCTGGTTTCCTTAAGCTTGCCGATGGAACAATCATCCGAAGGGAGCATTTCTTCCGCCAGAACAGCTAAGATGTCTCATCGAACCGACGGCGACAGAGTAGCGTCTAGAAGAAGTCGAGAGCTTCCTTGAGGTGAATCTTGATCGGTCCAAGTTTCCCTCCGAAGTTCACAGCGGTTATCTTCCTGACTCCTGGCACTTCTATCGCGGCCCTTATTCCTGCAGCTGTAGCTTTCCTCAGACGAGTTGGAGTAAGACCATTGAAAACAATTTCGTAGACGCTATCCACGCCGATGGGCACCTTTGAGCCTGTAATCGTGTTTCGTAGCCTGGGACAGAACGGGTCATTGGTGGAGGCTCCGAGTTTGTACTTTCTTGAGCCTACCTTGGAGCCGGATCGGCAGACACCCCCAGGAAATGGAAGAATCACGTCGGGCACAGCCCGAATCGCCTCAACAGCTTTCTGGGCCGCTTGGAGACCGGCGTCTTGAGAGTCAGCCATGATCAGGAAGTTTCCGCCTGCAGCCGCCTTCTTCACTCCGAACCTGTCTTCCACGAGGAAGTCTCCCTCGGTTACAGGGATCCTCCAGATAGTTCTATCTCCCAAGACTTCCATTTTCTCAAATCCGTCCCCAAACATTTTGACGGCTCTTCCTATTCTGATCCGCTTCTTTGCGTCTGGCATTCCATCAAATGCCGCCGTCGTCGGGCAGGTCAAGATGCACTGCCCTATCCGGCGGACCATCTGAGTCTTCCACTCGTGACCCGTTCTTTGATAGACCTGGATCATCACTCCTGGTCTGCCGTCAGGAGTTTCACCGGACGGAATAGTTCTCCCTTCTATGCCAGCCTCGGCTGGGGACATTATGATGGACGATGCGAACCCGGTCGCCGTCGTCGCTGAAATCAGCGCCCATTTTTCACTGTCAGCTGTGATCAATATCCGACCAACGAGCATGATAAAAACTTCAGCGAACGTGTCCTCAATCTCTACGCATGGCTCCATCTGGAGTGCCTCGTTTCAATATGTTCGCTTACCCTAGGCGTTTAACGTTTCATATGACGCCTTGATTCTACAGGCGTGTCTTGTGTTAGAAATCCGCTATATAGATCATCGAGGCCGCATAGTATACTGGTGGTACGAGTCGGTGATGTCTCTGCGGGCCCAACTTCACGGAAGACTTATGGAAGCAAGTGAACTGCAGGTCAGGGGCCATACGTGAATGGGTAGGAAGAAGATTCCGGCTACGTTGATTACTGGTCGAAGCTTCAGTCAAGGAATAGGAAAGGAGTACGGTAAATTCTCAGAAAAATTCGCCTACGTGGCAACATCTTGCGAGATGAATCCTGAGGACATGGAGGCCATAGGAGTCAGACGAGGAAGCTGCGTTCGAATTATGAGCAAATCTGGCGAGATCATTGCCAGAGTTGTTGACTCGATGCAGGATCTCCCCCGAGGAATGATATTCGTACCTTATGGTAGGCGGGTAAACGTTCTCGTCAGTGCTGATACTCAAGGAACAGGTATGCCGTCATTCAAGGGGATATCGGTCAGAATTGAACGATCGAAAGAAAGCCTCATTGAAGAGATTTCAATTCTGGAAACCAAGAAGACCTCTGAGCCTGCAACAATCAAGGAAGCGAAAGTCATCAGGAATGTTGTCTGTCCTTTTTGCGGATGTCTGTGTGATGACTTGGAGGTCGCGTTGCAAGACGGCAGGATAGTCGGCGTCGAAAACGCATGTATTCTGAGCCTTAACAAGCTCATCAACTATGAACGAGAGAGAATCTACTCACCGATTGTACGAAAGGATGGTCGGTCAGATGAGGTGAACTTGGAAGAGGCGGTCAATCGCGCAGCAGAGATCTTGGCTGACTCGAAGTATCCTATAGCGTATGGCTGGAGTACAACGAGCAACGAGGCCATTCGAATCGGCGTGGAGCTGACTGAGAAGATGGGTGGAGTCATCGACAATACGACGACGGTTTGTCATGGACCGACGATCTTGGCGGAGGAAGACGTAGGAATTTCAACCTGCACTTTGGGCCATGTCATGCACAGGGCGGACCTGATAATCTACTGGGGCTCCAATGCCTTGCAGTCGCACGCTAGGCACCTAGCACGGTACACAGTTGGGTCGAAAGGAAGGTTCCGGCGCTCACGCGCAGATCGGATCATGGTCGTCATCGACGTAAGAAAGACGTATACCGGAAGAGTGGCCGACTACTTCATCCAAGTAGAGCCGAATAGGGACTTCGAGCTTCTAAAGGCTCTCCGTGCCGCGCTTCTGGGCGAAGAATTGGAGCAACAAGTTGTAGCAGGTGTCCCGAAGCAGAGTGTGGAAGAACTTGCTGACTTGATGCTGAACTGCGAATTCGGAATACTGTTCTTCGGCGTAGGACTGACCATGAGCTCAGGGAAGCTTCGAAATGTAGATGAAGCGATCTCACTCGTGGCAGATCTCAACGCTCGGACGAAATTCACAATAATGCCCATGAGAGGGCACTTCAATGTCACTGGAGCCAATATGGTTCTTGCATGGCTTACCGGCTATCCCTACGCTGTCGATTTCAGCCAGGGCTACCCAAGGTATAATCCGGGAGACACATCGGTTGTTGACATATTGTCCAGAGGAGACTGTGATGCGGCGCTTGTCGTAGGGGCAGACCCACTAGCGAGCTTTCCTGCTTTGGCGGCCAAGACTCTCTGTGAGATTCCGCTCATAGTCGTTGATCCTCATAGAACCTATACAAGCGAACAGGCCAACGTTGTAATTCCCTCTGCTCCTGTAGGAATTGAAGCTGAGGGAACTGCTCACAGAATGGACGGAGTTCCGATAGTTCTTAGAAGACTCATTGATCCTCCAGCCGGAATCAAATCTGACGCGGATGTACTTCAGACGATACTGAACCGTTTCACAGAGTTGAAGGCGCTGAGCTGAAATGAGTAGCGGAATCGGAAGTGTCAGGAAACGAGGTCAGATAGTCAAGTCTGATCGCAAGGACGAGATAGCAATGGAGCGACGGTTCTTGGTTCGAAGATATCGATTGGTTTGGCGCAAGGATAGTTGCATTGGATGTGGGATATGCGCTGACATGTGCCCAAAAGAGGCGATACAGTATTTCCCAGCAGAGTTCAAGGCTGGACGAAGGATTTCAGAGCGGCCTCGCATCGACTTTGAAACTGACAGATGTGTGATGTGTGGCGAATGTGTTGTTTCTTGCCCCATGAAGGACGCTCTTGTCATGACGGTTGACGGCCGAAAGCTTATCCCTGTCATGGAAAAGAATGCATTCGCTATGGTCGCCAGAAAGACAAGTCCGAGGGGAGGTGAGTAGTCTGAGCAATGAGATCGTCGTGAGGAATGGGTTCGTCTTCGATCCTGCCAACGGGATAGATGGAGATAGAATGGACGTATTCGTTCGCGACGGGATAATTGTCGAGAAGGTTGACGAAGACACTGCTAAGAAGATAGATGCGTTAGGCATGGTCGTTATGGCTGGCGGAGTGGACATACACAATCTCGCCTAGAGATGTATAGAGCCACATCGCTGGCTCCAAAGTAAACGCTGGAAGGATCCTCAGACCTGAGGATCATGTCAAAGATGTCGAGGTCAAGACGGCTGCAACTGGGTCAGGAGTCGGGTATTCGATTCCCTCCACACTAACAACAGGATACCGATACAGCAGAATGGGCTATACAACCGTGATGGAGCCAGCTACTCCTCCTTTGGTGACGAGACATACCCATGAAGAATTGAACGATATTCCGATAATCGACAAGGCGTGTTTTCCCCTTTTCGGGAACAATTGGATAGTCATGGAGTATCTTTCTCAAGGAAGAATAGATGAATGTGCCGCTTATGTCGCCTGGATGCTCCATGCCACGAAAGGGTACGCAATCAAGATAGTCAACCCGGGAGGCATTGAGGCTTGGGCCTGGGGAAAGAACGTTTCAAGCCTAGACGATCAGGTGCCTAACTTCAATATAACTCCTCGCGAGATCTTGAACGGACTTTGCAAGGTCAACGAGTCACTGAACCTTCCTCACGCCATCCACGTTCATCCGAATAACTTGGGGAAGCCTGGAAACTTTGAGACCACGATAGAAACGATGGATTGTCTGAGAGGCATAGAACACAAGAAGCCGATCCTACACGTGACTCACGT
>Ga0315309_1000147_pt1 | contig 41968 bp, 48 predicted proteins | sample TDP4_MG_FD_203080 | JGI IMG/M metagenome (GOLD analysis project Ga0315309, IMG submission 203080) | Freshwater sediment microbial communities from Lake Towuti, South Sulawesi, Indonesia - TDP4 | ecosystem: Environmental > Aquatic > Freshwater > Lake > Sediment | place: Indonesia: South Sulawesi...
AGACTTTGAAACTGGAAGATGCTGTAAGGCTTTACATGCAAATAATGAATTTTGATGAACAAACATCAAAAGGTTTAGTTGAGGCACACCTAGAGAGCAGGGGGTATTTTGTTTGCTACTTCGCTGGCTACAAGATGATAGAAGAAATGAGGAAAAAAGTAGACATGGATGAGAAAGAGTTTAGCAACAAGCTTTTCTCGGCCGGATTCGTTTCTATGAAATGCATAAAAATGCTCTTGGAAATAAGACAGAAATTATCTTGGGAATACTGTAAGTAAAAGTCACGTGATCAGCGCTTGCCACAAACGCATGCGCCATCTTATCTCCCGACCCTAAGAACTCTGAGCCTTGCGTGCGCGCATGTGGGCATAGAATTTCTATCCCCTCCTCCCTTGCTCTCTTACTCTCACCATTCTATTAGACAGGCAGACAAACAGACAAGAGACAAGGACAAGTCACGAAAACTAATCATATATAGTAATCACTAGTTCATAATCGCTAAAGCCTTGCAGAAACTTACAAGATAGCATGAATCCGAAAGGAGTACTCCCCCTAGGAGCTGCTCTCTGTCTAGTTTTTGTCGTTGTGGGAGCAGCCATTCTGGCATTTTCCTTGGGCCCTATCGAGAAGAGTGAGGTCAAAATTAGCAAGTCCTTAACAGTTAAGGCAGATGAGTATGCAGCGCAGGAATTCGGCGTATTTCCTTCATGGTATGACTATGTTGCTTCATTCAGAGTTTTGAACGGCACTATAAGATCTTGTGAGCCCCTTAGTGATCTTGAATATAGCGATTGGCAAGCAGGTCGCTACATGCCTAACCTGACTGAAACAGAAGAAGACAGATTTGATTACAAAAGCAACATTAAGTATGGAGAAATAGTATTTGCTTTCATGTTTACGAGATACTTTCTATTTTTCAATCAGGATTCCTACGACAAAATGATTCAAATAAGTGTAGTTATTTATTGGGACGAAATAGACACTACAAATCTGGCGATGGGAGCAACCTTGATGGCTGCAGGATTTTTTGGATTGGGGATAGCTAGCGCACGCTTAGTGCATTCAACTAAGGCTAATCCCCGTTAGACACCTTTTTTTGTGTGTGCATAGAATTTCTATCCAACCAACCAAACAACTTTCACTCTTGCGGAAAAGTTATAGCTGAACCGAGAAACATTTGTTGTTTTGGAGTTGTCATAATGGAAGCTATGATGAAGAATTTCATGAAGAGTATGAGCAAAGAGGACAAACAGAAAATGATGCAAGAGTTCATGAACAGCATGAGCGAGCAGGAAAGAAGAGAAATGATTCAGCTAATAATGCCCATGATGATGAAAGACATGAAACCCAGCATGATGATGACTGGAATGATGGAGAATTTTGACAAAGGCGACTGCAAAGAAATGATGAAGGAAATGCCACCCGAAATGAGAGAGAAATGCAAGAAAATGATGACAAGTTGCCTTAAGAGCCTTCAAGAGATGGAGAAGACAACCAAACAGGTGAGATACTAAGACCAAACTCAGAAAAGTCATCCGCAACAGGATAGAATTTCCAAACAACTCGTCGTCGTCATTCTGTGTGTGGGCATAGAATTTTTATTCAGCCAACCAACTCTAGCCTTTAGCATCCCAAGGAAAGGGAAGCAGATCTTTAAGCCTGACCGACTTGTTTTTCTCAATGATGACTTCTGCCTCGAGGTTCTCTTCATGGATCTCATGCATGAATTCTCTGCATCTGCCGCATGGAGGTATAGGCGTTCCGTTTGCAGCAACAGCCACGATTTTCTTGATTGTGTGTTCGCCGTGAGTAACCATTGCCGCAATGGCACTGTGTTCCGCACAAAATCCAATGCCGCCAGCTACATCAATACAGACACCGAGATAGACATTGCCTTTATCAGTGACCAATGCACATCCGACAGTGCCAACGGTGAATCCGTGTTTAATCTTTCTTGGTTTGAGTACAGATTTCGCTTTTTCAATAAGCTCTTCATTGCTTATCCCAGTCATAGGAATCATCTGTCAACAAGATAGAGAGAAGTCGATGACTTGTTTTAACTCTGTTGGTACCCAATCCATATGCACAGGTATCTCGAGTTTTAAAGCGTGCAATAGAATGGCCCACCGACTGTGTTGTTTGGTTGGATAGAAATTCTATGCACACATTATGGTTTAGGGTCGCTTTTGAGTCTAAAGCCGTGCTACAAGAGGATTAGAAATCGCGCGCTAGGGATTGCTTGCAATTAGGTTTGAACTCTTTGCTCCGTTATGTTATGCATATTCCTCAGCAAAAACTAATAAGCCCTGAATTTTCAACCAATCACCACAGCCATTGCGATGATTGATTTGAGGATTTTGACGACAGAGAACAGAGCCACGAGAAGTCTGGGCATTCCACAACAGTCCCTTTGGCACTCCGTCACACTGCATTTGCTGCCTGGAGTTTTAACGACTATTCTATTCATTATAGCTGCACCAACGCTGAATTCACTCGGTTATCCTTCAAATTTCGCCTTTCTGCTTGTCGGCCTTTTTGTTTTAGTTCCTTTCGAGCTTGGCTTCCTATTCTATCAGGGTAGGAAGAGAAATGGTACCTTTTCACTAAATGGTATTGTGCTTTACCGAGAACCTATGCCTCTATTGCAGTATGTGCTAGTTGCCACTATTCTGCTCCTTTATGCCAACTTCATCTTGGTGGTCGTTTATCCACCGATAGCGCAAATGCTAATTAGAACTCTGTTTTCATGGCTGCCTGACTGGTTCTTCTTGTCATTATCACTTAAGTATTCAAAATCCATACTGCTAATGACGGCACTTCTCGGTCTCGCTGTTAACGGCTTTGTCGCACCTATTACAGAAGAGCTGTATCTCCGTGGGTATCTGCTGCCGAGAATTTCCCGCTTCAAAGCATGGGCACCTCTCATCAATGGAGGACTCCACTCACTTTACCACTTCTGGATGCCATGGCAAGTGCCAGGCCTTATCCTGAGTCTTTTCCCTGCCGCATTTGTTGTTTGGTGGAAAAGGAACATCTATCTGGGTATGATTATCCATGTTGTAGGGAATGCACTTGGGTCAGTGTTTACGTTGTTGACCATTTTTAGCCTATCATGATTTTTCTTGATAGAATTCCTATCCAACCCAATGCATCTGGGATTGATTTCTTATCCACCCAATCAGAATCTTAGCCTTCGTGCAAGTTTGTCCAGTTCTGAACGCTCCGCCTTTGATGTTCTCGATAACCACCAATCAGCGAATTTCGTCCGTTCCCCTTTGCCAAGCGGGATCACATGAATATGGAAGTGATAGATCTCTTGCCCTGCGGGTTTGCCGCTCGCGGTGAAAGTATTGATGCCCTCCGCATTGAGCGTGGTAGCCATCTTCTCTGCTACTTGCTTAGTGACCGTAAACACTCTTGTAAGCACAGCCGCCTCTATGTCCCAAATATCGACAAAATGTCTCTTCGGAATGACTAACGTGTGCCCCCTTTGAATCGGGTGGATGTCAAGGAAAGCCATGACCTCATCGTCCTCGTAGACAACGCTTGCCGGCGCTTCCGTCCGCGCAATCTTGCAGAAAATGCAACCGCTCAACCTTTCGCTTCCGCCCAATGCTAAACCCGCCACTACCAGATAGCAGGTTCTTTTACCACTATTAATTCTCTTGCTACCTACTAGCCGCGAGAATCCTGTCTCGTAGGAATTCTATCCAATTAACCAACGTTTTTACTAGCGTATTCCTGTCGCCCTCACTCCATTTTGTTCTCGCTGCATAAACAGAGCATGGTCAGCTTTTTGGGTTTGGGATAATATTCTATTCTCTCTCGCACAGAGAATTTTTGTTCTCTCTCAAAATCCTCTTTTCTTGACTCGAACAACTTCCGAGGATGGAAGAAACTCTACACTACTATCGAATATTATTGAAACCAACCCAAATGCCCGATTCTCTTAGGCAGTGACAAACGTTAAATATCAGCGAGAACGAGCTCGTTCATGAATACGATATGAGCACAGACGATTTCCCATGTCCCATATGTGGAAATACTGTGTCAAAAACTGACAGATACTGCAAAAACTGCGGAGCAACCCTAATAGAGTCGCCCGCAGCAATCCCAACAGCTCCACCGCCGCCTCAACCAGCACCCGAAGCACCACCACCATACGAAAGGAAGTTCTCAACCCTTCAAAGATACTACAAACTTTTGACAGCACCATCAGAAGCCATGAAAGACATAGCACTCGCACCAGACTACACAGGATATTTTGGAATATTCGTGCTTGAATTTGTCTTGAGCTTGATCGCTCTTGCAATGGTGCTGCAGAAGTTTCAGCTTGTTGGAACCTACGCTGATCGAATCACCAGCATGCTCAGCGGCATTCTTGTGATCGCAGTAATCATTGCCTCAGTCCTGCTTGTAATCAAGTGGTTAGTAAAATCCTTGATTGTGAGATATGCAGGCGACAGCGGAAGCAACTGGAGCTTCAACACTGCAGCGTCCGTAACAGCTTACGCTTACATTATTGACGTTATAGTCTCGATAATAGGGATCGCCGTTGTATGGATCTTAGTGCCCACGTTCCGTCTTGACACAACAGATCTGAACGTAGCGATCCAACAAATAAATGATTACAAAGCACAGGTCAGCCTGCTCAGACTGACGTTCACGCTGCCCTTCAACCTACTTGGAATTATATGGAAATCCTACCTCGGAGGTCTTGGAACACACTTCGGAACAAACGAAAATTGCTCAAAGCTCACCGGATTCATCATATTCTTTGTGCTCAGCCTAATCGGGCTACTAATCTCTTTTCTCACAAATCCATAAGCTCAAGGGGCATAGGTAGCGGTTTTCCGATGGCGGCAGGCAGATGGGCTAATATTCCTATGGTGGCAGATGGAACCTTAGGGATATTGATGGAGAAGCTGCGGCAGATACATGAGAAGACCAGAAAATCGTACAATCTGGCTGCTGAGAAATATTTTGAGGATTTCAAGGATGAAATGAAGCAGAAAGAGTATGACCGCGGGTTTCTGGATGAGTTTTCAAGCCATTTCAACTCCAAATCGATAATATGGGATGTGGGTTGTGGTCCAGGACACATTACCAGATATGTTTCTGACATGGGGCTGAACATTCTTGGCATTGACATTTCTGAAAAGTGTATTGAAGTTGCGAGAAGAGAAAACCCTGGAATGAGGTTTTATGTGATGGATATGGCCAAGTTAGATATCGCTGATGAATCAGTAGACGGAATTATTTCTTTTTATTCGATTATTCACACTCCGAAGCGGTTCCAACCGTCGTTGTTCCGCGAGTTCAACAGAGTTCTCAAGATGGGCGGCAGAATCGCGATTGTGGTAAAAAAGGGTGACAGTGAAGGATACGTTGATGAGTTGGAAGGATTCAAGACCAGCCTTTATTTCGCCAACTTCAAGGAAGCGGAAATAAGGAGTTATCTTGAAGCCAGTGGTTTTAGAGTTGCCCTTCTAAAAACTAGGTCTCCCTACGATTTCGAGATACCTGTTGATAGAATCTACGCTACAGGTGTGAAGATAAAAGGTATCTGAGATGCACATCCTCAAGTTTGGGGTCGGGATAGAATTTCTATCCAACCAGCCAAAACTTGGTTGTTCTGCAGGGACTTTAAATCATTAATATGTCTTCCGGAAATAGCTATAGTGGGGTCCATATGAATGAAAGGAAAATGAGGTTGTTGATGTTGCTTTGTTTTTTAGCCTTGATTCCTTCAACAAGTGCATCAGGAGAGCTTGCTGTCGGGTCTCTGGGTTATCATCTGACATATGTAATAAGCTCTCCAATCGAACTTAAAGTCGGAGAAGACACGCCTGTTGACTTCAAGTTTCAAAGCAGTTACGTTCGCGCACTGTTTATCAAGAGTATCTGGATATCAATCGTGGGTTCACGTGTCAACTCATCCGAATATGGCATCAACAAGCTCGTAGGCGAGAATATTGAGCTAAACACATTCGAGTCAGTCAACGCAACAATTCTAGTGAAACCACTTGAGGAAGGCACAGTTGTAATTTACGTTAAGGCGGAGTACAATTGGACAGACCTTTACGAAAACCCCAGAGACGATTGGGGTAGTAATCATATTTTCATACATGCAAGAATGAACACATTTGACGAGCTGACAGCAACTGAGAACATCTTCAAGAATCTCACCTATGTTTTTTTGGCGACAACCGTGGTTCTCATAGTTGCAGTTGCTTACTTAACGAGAAAGCTCAGACTGAAGAGGGCACAGAATTTCTATCCAACCAGCCAACATTACTAGATAAAGCATTTTAGAAAGTAACACGCAATACCTTGCTGGAGATACACATGAATATTAAGAACCTGTTTGGCTACAACTGGTATTCTCGTCGAAAAATCCTCAAAAGCATGGCTGAAATCCCCTGGAAAACGGTTGTTGAAAGCTGTGGAGCCAGCTTTGACTGCATACGAGACATATTCATACACAGTCTACAAGCTGAACAATTCTGGATTCGACGTTTAAGTGGAAAAAGCACAGAAGGAATATTCAACACACCATTCAGCAAATTCGCTGATATCAACGCTATCCAAGAATACACTGATCAAGTCGAGGCTGAAACAAACGAGTATCTGAAAACCTTGACAGATGAGAAGCTTCAGAGCGTTTTCGAATTCAAAGGATGGGACGGCAAAACCGACCGAAAAAAGATTGAAGATATTCTAATGCACGTGATTGAAGAAGAGATCCATCACCGTGGAGAGCTGTTATGTATCTACTGGCAAAACGACATCAAGCCACCATACACCAGCTACATGGGCTACGTGGACAACACACGTAAAGCATGATCCACAAGAAACATTCAGCACTTCTGGCATTCAGTTTTCTCAGCCGGCTCCTCAGACAATTTCACAACAGATGACATCACTGTTTTAGCTTCACCCGTCTAAAAAAAGCCCAAGATAAACGACACTTCATCTATGAAAGCTCTTCCAGCAAAGGCACATGTTCTTTCGAAAGTTTTATAGTGAATCCGCCCTTACACTATAGGATTCTTTCAAACAAGAATGGAGATTAGAATATCATGTCAGAGGAAGTTGCAATCGTCGGCATAGGCTGCACCGGTTTCAAACCAATTACACCAGACATCTCGTACAAAGAACTCATGTTTGAGGCGGCAACCAGAGCTTACGAGGACGCTGGAGGCATCAATCCGCGCAAAGACATAGACGGCTTCATTTCATGCGCCGAAGACTACTGGGAAGGACACAGCATATTCGATGAATTCGCCCCAGACCAAATAGGCGCTGCACTACGCCACCTGTTCACTGTTTCAGATGACGGATTAATCGGCTTAGCCACAGGCTACATGCTCATCAAAACGGGACAACTCAACACAGTCGTAGTTGAAGCTCACAGCAAACTCTCAGACGTAACAACGTTCACCGGCATTGTGAACTTCGGACTCGACCCCATCTACAACCGACCTCTCGGCGGACACCCACACTACATGGCAGGGTTGGAAATCACTCGCTTCCTACACGAAACAGGAAACACACGCGAACAGTGCGCCCAAGTCGTCGTGAAGAACAAACAAAATGCGTTGCGCAACCCGAACGCCGCGCACGGCGCTAATATTACACTCGAAGACGTGCTTCACTCCGAACCCTACTTTCACCCATTAAATCGCCTAGACATTAGCCCCACAGCTGACGGAGGAGTAGTCATGGTCCTAGCTTCAGAAAGCTATGCAAAGAAAATCACAGATCAACCTGTGTGGATAAGGGGCGTAGGCTGGATTTCGGACACTTCGTATCCCGAGTCTCGAGAATGGGGCAGAGCCATATACGCCGAATTAGCCGCAGACATGGCTTACAAAATGGCTGGAATCCGAAACCCACGGAAAGAAGTGGACTTCGCAGAAATCGACGATTCGTTCTCTTACAAGGAACTTCAACACATGGAAGCACTCAAACTGTGCGGCAAAGGCAAAGCTGGCAAGCTAACCGAACTGGGCGAAACCGAAATAGACGGAGACATACCGGTCAATGCGTCAGGCGGACTGCTAGGCATGGGATACGCAATCGAAGCCTCAGGCTCACAAAGAGCCCTTGAAGCAGTCCTACAACTGCGTGGTCAAGCAGGGAAACATCAAATCTGCGATGCAGCAACAGGCGTGGCTCAAAGCTGGCGTGGAATCCCCACAGCAACTGGTGCTGTTGCTGTACTCAGTAGAGAGGTGAAATAGGAATGTTCGGCAAGAAACGAGTAGCAGTCATAGGCGCAGGACTAACCCTGTTCAGAAGAAACATAAAGGAAACAGGCAGAGAAATGTGCTGGGAAGCCTCAAAGATGGCACTTGATCAAGCGGGACTTGGACTCAACGATATACAAAGCGTGGCTTACGGAAGCGCACCAGATGCATTCGACGGCATCCACATGAAAGGCGAAAACATGACAGACGGCTCAGGAGCATGGCGCAAACCCTTCAGCCGAGTCTATGTTGGAGGCGGCACAGGAGTTTTCTCAGCCGAAGCAGGCTGGTGGCATGTAGCATCAGGCTTGTTCGACACGTGCCTCGTAGTAGCAGAGGAGAAAATGTCGCCCTGTCAACCCCATCCAGCGCAAGCTTTCACAACCATATTCGACCCAATCATGGACAGACCACACGGCACCACGCTCATTTGGATATTCTCGCTGGAAATGCACCGTTACATGCATAGACATGGCATAAAGAAGGAGCAAATCGCGTTGGTCTCAGTCAAAAACAAAGGAAACGCCCTAGATCACCCGTGCGCTCAACTCGGCGCGAAGATCACTGTTGAGGACGTTCTCAACTCTGAAATCATGGCATGGCCAGTTCAAAGACTGGACATCAGTCCCACAAGCGACGGCGCCGCTGCCCTAGTTCTCGCTTCAGAAGACGTCGCAAAAAAACTCACAGACAACCCTGTCTGGATCGACGGAGTCGGCTGGTGCATCGACTCAACCTACTGGACAAACAGAGACCTCTACTACCCAGACTATGTGGAATGCGCAGCCCGCATGGCATACAAGATGGCTGGCATCAAAAACCCGCCCAAAGAAATCGACGTCGCCGAACCCTACGATCCATTTGACTACAAGGAACTGCACCACATGGAAGGTCTGCTCCTGTGCAAGAAAGGCGAAGCACCCAAACTCACAGCGGAAGGCGTAACTCAACGAGACGGCGACCTACCTATCAATCCATCAGGCGGCTTACTCGGGGTTGGCAACCCAATTGCTGCAGCTGGGCTAATGAAAGTCTGCGAAATCTTCTGGCAACTACGCGGCGAAGCAGGCAAGAGACAAGTGCCAGGCGACCCGAGAACAGGATTGGCACAAGCTTGGGGCGACCTCATGCAATATGGCTCAGTCATCGTAATGAGAAGATGAGGTGAAAGAGCAAAATGAGCGCAAAGATAAAGGAATTCCCGGGTGAAGAAGTCAAATCAGCCGACCTCAAAGCAGGCAAAATCCCAACGATTCGTGACAGATCCAGAGCCAAGTATGTGTTCAGCGCAGGCATAGCCATGAGCAAATTCCTAAACGAACTGAAAAAAGGCAAAATCCTCGCATCAACATGCAGCAAATGTGGCAGAATCATGGTTCCACCTCGCATGTTCTGCGAGCAATGCTTCAAACCCACCGACGGCTGGACATACGTCAAAGACACAGGAACCATAAACACGTATTCGGTCCCGTTCGTCGCAGGCGACGCAAGCAGACTGAAAGAGCCAATCATAGCGATAGTCGTCGACTTGGACGGCGCCTCTCCAGGTATGGGCATACTGCACACAATGCAGGAAATAGACTGGAAAAAAGTGAAGTTCGGCATGAAAGTCAAGGCCGTGTGGAAACCTGAGAAGGAACGAACAGGCGCCATCACAGACATAAAATACTTCAAACCACTGAAGGAGGAATGAACACATTGAGCATTGAAAAAATCCAAGACCCACGCGAAATTCGACACTGGCCAGACCACATGGAAACCGACTATCTCTACACACTGGGCATAGCAGGCGAACGATTCTTCCAAGAGATCAAGAAAAACGGCAGGATCATGGGCGCCAAATGCAGGAAATGCGGCATCATCTACGTTCCGCCTCGCATGTACTGCGAACGATGCTTCGAAAAACTCGCTGAATGGACAAACATAGGCACCAAGGGCATGATCTGTACTTACACTGTGGCTCACATAGACCTAGACGGCGCTAAACTGAATAAACCCATAATCTACGCAATGATAAGAATCGACGGCGCGGACGGAGGGCTCATCCACAGGGTTGAAGGCGTAGACCCGGACAAAGTCAAAATCGGAATGAAAGTAGAAGCAGTCTTCAAGCCCAAGGAAAAACGAGAAGGCTCAATAAACGACATCAAACACTTTAAAACTACAAAGTAACTCCTCTCTTTTCTTTTCCGCGACTACATTCTCTGTTGATTTCTGAAGGTTAGAAGAGCTTCACATACATGGAAACTGCCTGATCTGAGGCAGAGTCAGCCTGCAGATGCAAGCGAAGTACACCAGGACAAGCAAGACTCTCAAAGGAATAGCCTGAACCAGCTCGAGCGAGAGCGGTACTAGAAGATTCATCACTACAGTTGAAACGTAGAGTCCTTCGAGAACGAAGAACCAGCAAATTGAAATCGTCAAAACCCGCTTAGTCCACTTGAACTTCCATTCTTTGACAAATAATCTCTTAATGCGGATCACAACTTTCAGAGAGACTAGGAACATAATAGAAGCCGACAATGCCAGAAGAACCAGTCCATATGCTCCATGCTGCTCCAACACTGGACGAGCCAAAATCCCAACCTCCTGCCCACCACATCCTAACGAGAAAAGCGTCGACAACAAGTCAGCGATTGGAAGAAAAGGCAATACTAAAAGAACCCTGTCAACTCTGTCCAAGTGGCTCCTTTCTCTCCTGGAAACATAAATTCTGAGTGACAGAGGTATTAATGCCTACTGTTCAAAGGCGAAGAGATAAGCAGTTTAATAAATGCCAACGGAAACTTGTACTGAAAACCTTGATTCAAATGCCGGGGTGGCGGAGTGGATAACGCGCAGGCCTTGAGAGCCTGTGGCCCTTCTGGGCCGCATGGGTTCGAATCCCATCCCCGGCGCCAAACCCTACAAATTGCGTTTAAATTCTCGGTTTCGAACATCTTGAATACTGATAGCAAGGGGCAGTTTCAAATATCGGTTTAAATTATCGGAGTTAAACTTGATTCTCTTTCCTTTCAGATAAATATAAAGAAATTGAGCTTAAAACGAGATTTTAAGGTCGAAGTCTCTCATCTTCCACCGTATTCAACCAAACCACACGGATGAACGATTGTAGTAGCATAAATATCTTCTTGATCTACAGAATAAGGTTTGATGTGAAGAAAAAATGGGCAAGATAAAGATTATGCTTGTTGGATACGGCTCTCAAGGTACAAGAATTGCAGAAGCTGTTTCCGCTCAACCGGATATTCAGCTAGTTGGAATAGGTTTGAAGGAACCCGACATATTTGCACACATGGCATTCAGAAAAGGGTTCCGAATCTACGCGATGAGCAAGGAAGATGTTCACAAGTTTGAAGAAGCGAAAATTGTTGTGCAAGGACTGCTTTCTGATATACTCTCTGAAGTAGATGTAGCCGTAGACGCCACACCAGCAGGGATTGGCAGGAAAAACAAAGAGGACTTCTATTCAAAACAAAATGTCAAGAGTATTTTCCAAGCAGGTGAAGCCTTTGAGGTCGCGGATATCAAAGCGTTTTTATCAAGTGTAAACTATGATGATGCTAAGAAAGCAGATTCGGTGCGCATTCCCTCACCCTTTGCCGTCTCTTTGGTGAGAACCTTAAGACCGTTGGACCTCAAGTTCGGCATAAAACACGTAGCATGCACGCTTATCCGTCCCGGATCTGAACCTATGAGGGGGCATTACGGACCGGTTGACACGATAATTCCCGACAGGCCATATGTCGCACAAAACATTCTTCGCGAAGAAATGCAACAAATGTTTCCGAAAGACATCATTTTCACATCCCTTGCAGTTCCATCTATTCTATTAGCCGTTGAGGTTGTGGTAATTGATTTGGAACAGGAGGCATCAGAGGAAAAAGTTACAGATCTTCTCAGCAGGATTCCAAGAACTATACTTGTAAGAAGCAGTATAGGGTTGCACTCTACGGACGCAGTATTTGAATACATGCGAAGAGTCGTTCGCCCTTTCGCCGACATCTACGAGCTATGCACATGGCGCGAACATGTGGAGGTAACGAATTGCAGACTGAAGCTTGTTCAAGCCTTCGATCCTCACTGCGTCCAAACTCCAGAAATAATAGACGCAATAAGGGCTTTGACAGGAAAAGTAAAAAAGGCAGAAAGCCTTAACCGGACTGACAAAGCATTGAAAATTCTTAGTCCTGGTATGTATCCAGCCTAATGTGTGGTTAAGAAACATTTCTGAGTACCTTGAATAATTGATGGTAACCATTTCATATACAAATAGTGCCCAAAGTCTACATGTTTGTTGGTAGCCCGGGATAGTTTGAACTCCCATTTTTCTTGGTTCCTTAAACGAACGACTTTCGCCGAGAATTTAAACCGAGATGTAAACCTATTCTTAGGAATCAAAAATTGGAAAGGATTTTTAAGCTCTCTCTAGAAACCACACTGAAATCAAAGGTTGACTTGCAACATTGTCAAACGATCTGAAGAAGCAACTCAATGGAGTTCCTATTATTGCGATCTTAGCTAGGATTTTGACTGAGAACGCTGACAGAATCCCTTTAACTGATCTTTATCTTGCACATCCTGTCCTCCAATCAACGAAGTGCCCCTCTGCTTTTCCTCAACTCATCGAGAATCACATTGTCAAAAACAGTGCCGAGGCTAAAAGACTCGTCAACGCCGGTGTTTATGCCGTTGAGACTCTTCTTCTGTTAGGGCAGGAAAGATCCTCGCCTTTTGTGATTAACATGGTTGAATGGATAAAACAGCAACAACTGGAAGATGGTGGGTGGCATTGGCGCCCAAGAAAAGACCTGCCAAAGGACGCGCAAAGCGAAGTCTGGGTCACACTCGCAGCGTACAGCATTCTGGCAAGGGTGGAAGATGCGGACCAGCTCTACCTTAAAGCAGCGCGTGATTACCTAAGTCAGAATCTAGAGAGGATCCCTGAAGAAGCGAGGGGATGGAGTCGGCTGGCATACATCAAAACGGCTTTACAGATAATCAAAAACCCTGAATTCAAGCAGTCTGCGAAAACAAACGCGGACAAATACCTGCAGGCTACAATCGATGAGCTGAAGTCTCAGCAATTGCCCAATGGAGGCTGGGCGGGTTCAGAAAAGACTAGGCAAGGCGGATTGTTTCAAACCGTCATGGTTCTTGATACACTGATTCAGGCAGGGCTTGATTGTGATGATGATTGTGTTAGAAGAGGCTTCGCCTTCGTGATTCAGAGAATGGATAGATTGCTTCGCGCTAAACCTAATGGAGTTTTGATACAGGCGTTGTCGATTTTCTGTGGCACCTGCCTGCGGTTGAAGCTAATAAAGTGAGAGCATCGTCAAAGGAACTCTTGAAATCGGACATAATCGAATTTATTTTCCATGTGACACTTGCGGTAGCCTTAGAAGATCTTAAATTCCAACCGCGACTACTCTCACCGAAGTACCTTCAGGAGGTGAAGTGAGACCATGACTGAAGTTGTTGAAAAAGGGCTTAAGAAATTCGGCGTAACGCTTTCCAAGCCTGTTTTAGCTATCATTACCTTGGTGTTTGGTCTTATTGTGATCTTCGTACCATGGTCACTGAACTTGATTGTAGGCATCTACCTGATTGTCCAAGGCATTCTCCTCCTAACGGAATACTACGAACTCCAGAGTCGCCCAACGTCAAAGGCTTAATTTTTTCTCTTCGATACAACACAATCCTCTTTTATTGGTTGCTTCAGAAAAGCGCTAGTCGCTTTACTGATCAGCGCAGAGATGGCTGCATTCAATCCAAAAGCATTATATTTTCGCAGACCCCTTTCAAAACCTTCTACATCCGCCATGTACGATGGTCAATAATATAGAGGAATGCTCAATGAGCAAGTGCAACGCTGTTGCTGTGGAGATTGACCAGTCGTACTGCAGCAGATGTGCAATCTGTCAGTCCGTGTGCCCTTTTGAAGCTGTAACTCGAAGTAAAGAGCCAGATGAATTCAAGATTGATCTACAGAAGTGTCAAGTATGCGGAATCTGCTACAGCGCATGCCCTGTCGGCGCCATTCAAATCGCATATTATGATTATCCAAGTCTCCTTAAGAAAGCTGGTCAACAGCCTCACAGGAAGAAGAGTGGCACACTGGTTTTGATGTGTAGGGGGAATTCGCCGTCAACCTGCGAGGTTGAGGAAATTCTTAAGGACAAAGGATTAAGCATAAAGAATTACGTTCCGTTGCGCTTGCCGTGCTCTGGTCGTGTGCCAACCGAGTTCGTTTTCAAGGCTCTTGAAGGCAGCGTCAGAAACATCGTGTCGATTCAATGTGAGGAAGGGTTTTGCAGGTTCAAGGACGGCACCAAGATTAACGCCCGAAGGTTTGCTTTGAGTAGAGCGTTTCTTGAACAGATGGGTTATGACAAGAACGCTTTGACTGTTGTCAGGTACTCTAGAAAAGCGATTTACGAAACTAAGAAGTGCGTTGGTTGCGACAAATGTGTTTTCATCTGTCCATACGAGGCAATAGAGGCTCAAGCGTTCGCGACCCCTGAAATCAACTTTGACAAGTGCGTCGGCTGTGGCGCCTGCGCCCTTGTCTGTCCTCACTTAGCCATACAGTTGAAAGGATTCGAATTCGACATTGTTTCAAGCTTAATAAAGGGCTATCAAAAATCTGCGAAACAGACTAGGCGCAAAGGTCCAACAATCTTAGCCTTCTGCTGTCAGTGGTCTGAGTTTTCAGCTTTAGATGACCCTGAAAGTTTGCTGTTCAAGAAGAGAGCTGTAGCCATGGAGATTCCATGTTTCAAGTCGCTGGACCCGGTGCATGTGGTCCAAGCCTTGCAGGGTGGTTTTGACGGCGTAATGGCTGTTGTGTGCGGCGAAGCTGATTGCAAGCTTGAGAAGGGCAAGGACACAGCTGAAAGAAACTTGGCAGTTTTGAAGAAGGTCTTGGAAAGGAAGGGTCTGCTGGACAGGTTTGAGTTTTTCACAGCCTCGCCACGATGCGTTGGCGAATTCAACCAGAGATTAGATGAGTTCATAAAGAGAGTTGCTGCAGTCAAGCCGTTGCCAATGATCAAGTCTGGGGGCAGATCCCGTGCATAGAATCGTGGCTGTGCAGGAGTTAGCTCCTAAGATCAAATGGTTGGAAGTTCATTCCCCGGACATAGCGGCGAAGTGTCGTCCAGGACAGTTCATAATACTGGTCATAGGCGACAAGGGTGAACGAATTCCTTTAACGATTGCTGGTTTTGATCGGAAGAACGAAACGATAAGCTTCGCCTTCAACGAAGTTGGAAAAACTACCAAGCAACTGGGATTTTTGAAGAAAGGCGACTGCATAGAGAACGTCCTTGGTCCGCTTGGCAACCCGTCGGAAATCGGAAAATTCGGCAACATCCTGTGCGTCGGCGGCGGGGTCATGATTGCGCCCATGCATCTACAGGTTCAAGCGTTCCGTGAGACTGGGAACAAGGTGACCACGGTGATTGGGGCGCGAATTAAAGAATTGTTGTTTTTTGAGGATAAGATGAAGGCGTTAAGCAATAAATTGCATGTGGCTACTGATGATGGCTCACAGGGGCATCAAGGCTTAGGATTCCTGAAGGATGTTCTTGAAGCTGAGAAGTTTGACCGCTGCATGGCTATGGGTCCAGTCGTCATGATGAAACAGGTCTGCGAGATGACCAAACCGTTTGGAATTCCAACAATCGTAACGTTGACGCCCATAATGGTTGACGGCATGGGCATGTGCGGTTGCTGCAGAGTCAGCGTCGGCGGACAAATGAAGTTTGCCTGTGTTGATGGACCCGAGTTTAACGGGCATTTGGTGGACTTCGAGGAGCTAGTAAGCCGTCAACGCTTGTTCCTTCCCGAGGAAAGGTTGAGCTCTCTGCTATGGGAGAAATCTGGTGGTTGAGCCTTTGGCTGAAGCTAAGCCCAAACCAAAGATTCAGAAAGAATCGGTGCCGATGCCCAAGCAGAAGCCAGAGGTTCGAAGGCACAATTTCGACGAGGTTGCATTAGGCTATAATGAGGAGCAGGCTTTAGCTGAGGCTAGTCGCTGTCTGCAGTGTCCTCAACCCAAGTGCATACAAGGTTGCCCCGTGGAGATCGAGATTCCAGCTTTTATCAAACTGCTCAAAGAGAAAAAGTTTGACGAAGGCATAAAGAAGATCAAAGAGAAGAACAGTCTTCCAGCCATCTGTGGACGCGTCTGTCCGCAAGAGGATCAGTGTCAAAAAACTTGTGTGATGGGAAAAGCAGGAGACCCTGTCAGCATCGGCAGGCTAGAAAGGTTCTTAGCTGATTGGGAAAGGCAAGGCAGCGTTGAAATCGCTGAGAAAGCATCACCAACCGGCAAGACTGTCGCAGTCATTGGCGCTGGACCCGCTGGGCTCACCGCTGCGGCTGACTTGGTAAAGCTAGGTCACAAGGTTGTGCTTTTCGAGGCTCTTCATCTGCCGGGCGGCGTGCTGGTGTATGGAATTCCTGAGTTTCGTTTGCCTAAGAGCATTGTGCAGGCTGAAGCTAACTATGTGGGTAAGCTTGGCGTTGACATCCGCCTCAGCTGCTTGGTTGGCAGAACATACACCATACCTGAACTTCTGAAGAATGGATACGACGCAGTCTTCATTGGTTCAGGTGCGGGTCTTCCTCAGTTTATGGGTGTGCCAGGCGAGAATCTGGGCGGAGTCTACTCTGCAAACGAGTTTCTCATTCGAGTTAACCTGATGAAATCCTATGATTTTCCAAACTATGACACTCCTATCCGCATCGGAAAGCATGTTGTAGTTATCGGCGGCGGAAACGTAGCAATGGATTCTGCTCGTTCCGCGTTGCGTTTAGGCGCTGAGGAAGTGTGCATCGTCTACCGTCGTTCTCGTGAGGAGCTGCCTGCCAGAGCGGAAGAGATAGCTAACGCGGAGGAGGAGGGCATAGTCTGCAAGTTTTTGGCTGCACCCGTGCGATACATGGGCGATGAAAAAGGCTGGGTTAAAGCAATGGAATGCATCTGCATGGAACTCGGTGCTCCAGACGAGTCTGGCAGGCGAAGACCCTGCCCCGTAAAGGGCTCCGAATTCGTCATGGATGTTGACACGGTGATCGTGGCCATTGGACGTACGCCGAACCCGATTATTCAGCGGACAACTGAGGGTTTGGAGACAACCAAGTGGGGCACGATTGTCGTTAAAGATGAATCGGGCAAAACCAGCTTAGAAGGCGTCTACGCAGGCGGCGACATAGTGACAGGCGAGGCAACAGTCATCAGCGCCATGGGCGCGGGCAAAAAGGCGGCACGAGCCATACATGAATACTTGACGAATAAAAAAGACTGATCGTTGTGTCCCTATCAGATGTTGTCTCTCTGAAGCGGCAACTTCAGAACTCTTTACACGCGTACGCGAACGTAACTCAGCACATTCTTCGTCATCCTCAAAACCCTAACGCTTGGGACTGCAGACTCTGACCTCAAAGGAAAACGGAAAACAAGCAGAATTTAACCCATTTTGGCGAAAATAAACACGTTTTAAAGAACTGCGTCAAGACATACGCGGGCTTCAAATCATAATCCTTGATAACCCTTAAATATCTCTTGCAAACCTTCGTTTGAATGAGAACAAATGACTGATAAGAAACTAATCGAGGTATTTGTCAAAAGCGAAGGAATGATGGCTGGGACATATCCAGCATGGGCACTCAGTTGTCCTGGGCATGAGTGCACAAGAACGCCCATAACTGAAGTACGGTTTGAATCAGTCTTACCTGAAATTCATAAACACGTAGTCGACATGGTAGAGAAAGTTACCAAAGAAAAAGGAATGCAACTAAGGATCCTTGACGTGTCTTCCCGATCTGGGAAACTACGAGCATTTCTAAAAGGCGTGAACAAAACGCCAACAGTACTTGTTAAGAATAAGAAAGTAGCCGGAGAGATCACGGAAAGCAAGCTACTGTCTCTCCTCGAATAGACAACGCTCTTACGCACCTTAGTCACGAAGCCTCAAAACTCACCTGCTTGGTTATGCTCGAAAGCCAACACCCACATCGATTACCGCGCGCTAAGTACAATCCAGGATTTCCAGGAGTTTTTTGCCTTCTGACATGATTCTGTAGACTCCGCGACTGACGCGTTCTACGTAACCGTTCAGAAGTAGGTAGCGGTAGAATTGTCTTCTCACGGCCTTTGTTGTTGCGAAGCTTGGGCACTGGCAACCGCTTTTTTCTCAATATCCGTATAGTGCACATGACCATTCTTGACGAGTTCAAGAACGGTTCTGCGGAGGACATCTCTTCTCAAGCTTTTCGCTGGCTCCTTTGTGCAATTGCTTATATTTCCAGTTTTCCTCATCATTGTTTGCGAGAGTGCCTGACACTGGATAGACGGTTTGAGTTCTTGGAGCATACAGCTGATCTCTACATCGCAGCCTATGGTGAGAGTTTGGAGGAGGCTTTTGAGAATGCTGCAGCTGCCATGTTCGAAGGAATAACCGATCTGGGCAAGGTTAATCCTAAGATTGAAGAAAGCGTAGACATTGAAGGACACGATGAGCCAGCCCTGCTCTACAACTGGCTAGAGGCGTTGCTAGTGAAACTCGATGTCACAGAGCGGCTTTACTCTCGGTTCAAAATAGCCCACATTGAAAAGACGCCTTCAGGCCTGAAGCTAAGGGCAAAAATCTGGGGCGAACCCTTTAATCCAGAGCGACACGTGTCGAAAGTCGGCGTCAAGGCGGTTACGTATCATCAGATGGAAATCATCAGGAACAAAAAGAGCGGTGTAACAGTCAAGTTCATCTTAGACATCTAGGAAAACCTCAGTCTATGAGCAAGAAGACCGTTGAATTGAACGTTAATTTCAGCGTTAATGTTAAGCCAAAGCCGCCCTTCAACTTCGACGCAACTGTGCACAAACCATCATACTATCCAGCTCCAGTCTCAGACTATAAGAAAGGCGTTTACTGGCAGACCATGCGAGCTGGCGGTAAGCCTCTAGGCTTAAAGATGACGGATAAAGGGTCAGTTGACAGCCCTCTCGTGAGGCTCACCTTCTACTCGCAGAAGCCTATGTCAAAGAGAGAACAGACTGATCTGGTGAGCGAGATTCGTTGGAGATTCGACTTTGACAGCGACCTTACAGAATTCTACGAGTCTCTTAAGCATGACAACCTGTTGGGTCCACTTCTCGTCAAGTGGCGCGGCATGCGAGTCAGCAACGATGGCTCCCTATACGAGTTGCTTATCATCATGATTTTGCTGCAGAATGCCACCGTCAGGCGCACAGTTCAGATGACCGAGGCGCTACTGCACAAGTATGGAACTAAAGTGAGATTCGACGGAAAAGAGCTGTATACCTTCTGGGAACCTCGAAAGCTACATAAGGCTACTGAGCAAGAGCTTCGCGAGTTGAAGGTTGGGTACAGAGCCAAATATCTGAAGAAGACTTCAGAAGACTTTGTGAATGGAGTTGTCGACGAAATCAAACTGCGTCACATGGGCATGGAAAAGGCAAAGAAAGAATTGGACAAGCTGTATGGCATTGGTCCAGCTTCAGCCTGTGCACTGCTTTTCCAAGCTCTGCATCATCATGACACAATTGAGAAGATCGGTCCCTGGGAACAAAAAATCTACTCGCGTTTGCTCTTCAACAAGGAACTTGTTTCAGCAGACAGACTTCTCGACGAGATTGAGAAACGATACGGCAAATGGAAAACCCTAGCCACGCATTACATCTTTGAAGATTTATTCTGGAAGAGGAAGACAAAGAAGATTGAATGGCTGGAAAAACTGATTCGCCTCTGAGAAGTGTGGTCGCAGTGAATGTGAAGCCTTTAGACATTCAAGAGCTGCCTTCGCCATACCGTAAGATACTTTGGCGAGAGGTTGAGAAACTCAAGAAAAATGATGATGTGTTAGCAGTAGGGCTGGCTGGATCTGTTGCTCGAAACGACTTGTGGCACGGCGCAGACTTGGACATAGAAGTCGTTGTTAAAGGAGACAAACCTAAACGCGTTCTATGCACTGAGCAAGAAATAAGCGTGGACTACGGATACTTTGGCGAATCCCAAATCAACGACTTGCCATACGACACCCGCCCCATCTACGACCCAACTCAAATTCTTACCAAAACTCTCAGAGCAAGAACTAAGAAGCAACTCTGGCAAAAAATGATCCAAAAGAACACCGACTCCATCGAAAGGTATCTGCAAAAAGCCAGATCAGCGCTTCGAAGCGATCCATACTCCACTCTCTGCCACATCCAAAACGGCAGCGCAGAGTTAGGATCAAACCTAGTTCTAGCAACTGGCACAGCGCCATCTGTTCGAAGAACTATTTCGAAGCTCGAAGCCGCAATGAGCAAAATCGGGAGATCAGATCTCTTCAACAAGTATGTCAGGCTTTACGGCATGCCAGAGACTCTCATAAACTCTGACTTTCTTTGCGAACAGCTTGAGCAAGGTTACCGAGAAGTCTGGTCGTACATGAACGAGAAAGCAGTAGGGCCAGCATACATGGTTCAGCAATCCAGCTCAGGTCCATGGTTCAGGAACCGAATAGAGCCAATCTACGAACATGACAAGAGGGATCTTGTGTGGCTGGTTTTCATCGAATATCCCTTCATACTAGGCTTCATTTTCAAGACGCTCGGCATTGATGATTTCCCAGAACACGTTTTCGAACCATTCAAGAGCCTGAGCGGTCCCCCAACTCGATGGGTCAATCGTTATCGTCGCATCTTAGACCTCGTTCCGGAAAAAAGCATAGCTGGTCTTCTCTCAACAGCTGAGGAGCTAAATGCTGAAGCGAAATGGCTCGCAAGCAAGAAGCATCTCGGTCGGAGTTAATCCGAGTTGGCTGGAAGAGCAGGCTGGGCATTCTCTTGAACTTGCCAAGTGATGCACCCTTCATCAGATGTTTCCTCGGCCATGTACGCATATGCACGCGTCTTACACTACACGACAAAACATATAGGGAATGAGTCAGACACTTAGCCCTCTATGACTCATGAACGCAAATTAGCTCCCTATGGATCTTGGAAATCTCCAATAACTGCTGAACTTTATGCATCCAGCTACATAGGCATAAGCAGTCCGTCATTTGATGGAGATCAGATCTACTGGAAAGAGGAGAGACCCAAAGAAGGCGGACGCTCACTCCTAGTGCGGCGAAGTCCTGAAGGCACGCTCGCAGAGATCACTCCAAAGGAATTCAACGTGAGAACAACAGTCCACGAATACGGAGGCGGCGACTACGTTGTCCACGGCGGAAAGGTCTACTTCTCCAACTTCAAAGACCAACGCCTTTACGCCCAGACTGCAGGTTCGCAGCCGAGCCCAATTACTCCCTCAGACATTGACCTGCGCTATGCAGATGGAATAGTTGACACAAAACGAAACAGGCTTGTACTGATTCGTGAAGATCACACGGTCAAAGCCTCCCAAGCTGCCAACACAATCGTGAGCATCGACCTAATCAAGGGCGGCGCTGGAGAAATCCTAGTCTCAGGGAACGATTTCTATTCTACCCCGCGCCTCAACCCTGACGGCTCATGCTTGGCGTGGCTGACTTGGAACCACCCCAACATGCCGTGGGACGGAACTGAATTGTGGGTCGGCAAATTAGGATCAGATGGACTCATAAACGAAAAGAAACTAGTTGCAGGCGGAACTGAGGAATCTATCTTTCAGCCCGAATGGTCGCCAGACGGAACCCTTTACTATGTGTCAGACGCCACGGGTTGGTGGAACCTCTACAGGAGTAAAGACGACAAGATCAATCCCCTTCATTCGATGGAAGCGGAGTTTGGCCAACCTCAATGGGTCTTCCGCCAAAGGACCTATGCATTTGAGTCCGCTCGCATGGTTCTTTGCAGCTACATTACGAGGGGGACATCCCATCTTGCCCGATTGAACACGGACACGGGCAGTTTGAAAGAGATATCAGTGCCCTACACAGATATCTACGATGTACTTGTGAGATCTGATTACGCTCTGCTTCTTGGCGGATCTCCCACATCCGCCCTGTCACTCGTGAAACTCAACCTGAAAACACTTGAAACCCAAGTCCTACGGAAGGCACGAGAAGAAACCATCGATTCGGCATACATCTCGATTCCAGAGACAATCGAATTTCCGACTGAACAAAAAAAGACAGCCTACGCTTTCTATTACCCTCCTAAAAATGAGGACTACGTCGCGCCGGCGGGGGAACGACCGCCTCTTCTTGTGATGAGCCACGGCGGTCCGACGGCATCTACTGGAACCACACTCAGGTATGGAATCCAGTTCTGGACCAGCCATGGCATTGCAGTCGTTGATGTTGATTACGGTGGAAGCACAGGATACGGACGCAACTACAGAAAACAGCTCGAAGGAAAGTGGGGGATTGTGGATGTCGACGATTGCGTGAACGCGGCGCGTTACTTGGTCAAGAGAGGAGATGTTGACGCGAAGCGGCTCGCAATAACTGGTGGTAGTGCAGGCGGATACACCACATTATGCGCTTTGACCTTCCGGGATTTCTTTCACGCCGGCGCGAGCTATTTTGGGCTAAGCGACTTGGAAGCTTTTGCGAGAGATACTCACAAGTTCGAGTCTCGTTACGAAGAAAGGCTGGTGGGTCCCTATCCAGAGCGCCTAGACCTCTACCATGAGAGATCGCCAATCAACTATGTAGACAAGGTCTCTTGCCCCATTATTCTCCTTCAAGGTTTGGAAGACAAGATTGTACCGCCGGATCAGTCGTCAAGGTTTTACGATGCCGTCAGAAAGAAGGGATTGCCAGCAGCTTTCATCACGTTTGAAGGAGAGCAACACGGCTTTAGAAAGGCGGAGAATCTCAAACGGTCAATAGAAGCCGAGCTGTATTTCTATTCCAAAGTTTTTGGCTTCGAGCCTGCCGACCCCATCGAGCCGGTTCAGATCGAGAATTTGCGACGCCCTTAAACCGATCCAATCAGAGCAAACAACCACGACCGCTAGATTTAGCGCGCTAACGGTCAGCAACTTGATTTCTTCTAGGAGAGTCTTTGGAACAACTGGATTATTCTGTCCAGTAGACCCATCCGTTTGAATCCATTGATTTCTTCAAGATCCCCTTTTTCACTCTTCTTGCGAGAAAGCTTTCAATCTTGCCTTCGTTGCCCTTAATCAAGAGACCTTTAGACTCTAAGGCTTTGACCACATGCCTCAGCGTTCTCTTGTTGGGATGTTTGAAGAAGCTCTCACGGATTAGTCCTTCAAGCGACTTGCTCATTTGACCGCCCCAGGTTTGAGGTCCCTTGCCCTTGCCTCTCGTGCGCGGCGCATGCTGGAAAATCTGCTGCATATTGAACTCCTCAACAATAGCTTTCATTTCCATGTCGGATGGTTGCTTCTCAAAACGGTTGGCAGCATCCAGCACCTTGGGCAGAAGCTGCAAGTCACCAGCTGTTATTAGGAAGCTCTTCTGGAAGCCCAATGACCAATGCACCGCCTTGTCAATGGCATCTTGAGTCTCCAAAGGTTCATAGAAATACGTGTTGTAAGTCTTGGAACGGTCGCCACACGGCAACCGGGCAATAGATTTGATGGTTTGTACTGCAACGTTGCGCTTACGGCACAACTCAGCTAACTCATCGAAGTCAGCTGCATAACCTGGATTCTTCATCAGCAGATAGTTGTATGGCAACAAGACTGAATCGAAATCAAAGCGCTCCAAGCTTTGTTTGTGCATTGCTGGCGCTTTGGTCCCGTGGCCTGTTACCCCCAGAAATCGCACCAAGCCTTTGTCACGCGCTTCAATAAAGGCCTCCAAGGCGCCTTCCGGTCCCATCGCTTTTTCCCAACCTGCCGGATTAGTCAAACCGTGCATCTGCCAAAGGTCTACATAGTCGACTTTCAATCGGCTAAGCGAACAGCGAAGACCCTCCCAAGCTTCTTTGTATGTCCGTTTTCGAGTCTTGGTTGCGAGGAAGAAATCGTCGCGATGCTTCTTCATCCACGGTCCGATGCATTTCTCGGCATTTCCATACATTGGCGCGGTGTCGATGTGGTTCACTCCATACTCTTGCAACAGCATCAAAGCTCTGTCCGCTTCCACCTGCGTTGCCTTGCACAACGCCCAAGAGCCGAAGATAACGCGTGTACTTTGATGCCCTGTACGTCCGAATTCCTGTCGCGGAATCATCCCACTATCCCTCAAGTGCTTTCTCTCTTGTAGCTGCGAGCAAGCTAACGGATCAGCAATGTGATTTCTTCTACTAGAGTCTCTGGAACAATGTTTCTCTTGCCACGCTTCCTGAATGACACAAAGCCCAACGTTCTTAGCGCCGTCAAGTCTTCGTAGACATTCTTGACATCTCGTCGAGTCTTGTGCGCCAAATCGTTTATCGACTCAGGTCTCAAACTAACCAAACTATAAAGCAATTCAAGCCTTTTAGGCGTCAAAAGCACAGTCTCCTTAGGCTTCAAGTCACGCATGTCTTCAATGGTATAATCGAGTTCGCCGCCTTCCACATAAGCTCGGTAAGCATGCACCAAACCAGCCCACTCCGAATACTCATCCATAAACCGCCTGTCCAACTGCTTCTTCCAAAACAACTCCTCAAACTCATCAAAGGACATACCATATTCCTTCTCAAAACCTCGGATGCGCGCTTGGACCTCGTCCAACGTTAACTGCCGAACCACACGAACCAACATGACATATCCAAATATGTGACGCGTACACCTGCATTAAAACTTCTTTGGTCCAAACACCCATAAAAGACAACAGCAAGCGTCAATATGGAAGTAGTAGTCATCGTACACGTGGCCCGGACGACTACTAAACCTAAAGGCACCTCGGTGTTATTTTACCAGTTCTAGGCGAAAGTCAATAACATCTGAAACAGAAACGCGCTTCCAACATAGAAGTAGTTGTTGTGGCAGACCTATCAGAGTCAACAACAACCTGGAAACAGCCGCAGCCACCTAAGCCGTTTCATTCTGTTCGTTGATGTCACTGGAACACTCTGACAACGATGTCCACGCAGCTCTTTAAGATCTGATACAGAATAAATACGAGATCACAGTATTTGCATACTTCAACGTGAGCCATCATGCACACAAAACAACTCAGTAGCCACTTGTACATAATAGACCTGAGACCTACAGGCGTAGAGAACTTCATCGCCTCCTACGTGCTCAGGGGAACAAAAGCCACAGCAATAATCGAAACAGGACCAACATGCTCCATCCCAAACCTGCTCACAGGCCTCAACGAAATCGGCGTCAGAAACCAAGACATCGACTACATCATGGTATCACACATACACATAGACCACGGAGGCGGAGCAGGCACACTAATGCAACACTTGCCGACCGCAAAACTAATCGTACACCCGAGAGGCGCACCACACATAATCCACCCGGAAAAACTCTGGGAACAATCCCAACAAGTCCTAGGCGAAGTAGCCACAGCCTACGGAAAAATCGAACCAGCCCCAGAAAACAGAGTCATCGCACCATCAGACAGCACCCTCTTCGACCTAGGAGGCACAGTTCAAATAAAAGTCCTAGAAACACTGGGACACGCATCCCATCACCTAGCATACTTTGACAGCGACAGCCAAGGCATATTCCAAGGCGACGCCGCCGGAATCTACTTCCCCCAACTAGACGCCACGATACCCACAGCTCCAGCACCATTCAATCTAGAAATGACTCTAGCTTCACTAGAAAAACTGGCTCAAATGCAACCCAAATGGCTCTATTACACACACTACGGACCAGTAGAAAACGCTGTTAAAAGAATACGAAGCTACGAAGCCCAACTCCAACTGTGGGCACACGTGGTCTCACAAGCGGTGAAAAGAGGCGACACCCTTGAAAGCGTCCATGAGCAGATACTGCAGAAGGACCCGCAGATGAAAGCAGCATTAGACTTCATCAACAAGCATCTTATTCTACGCAGAGGCGTACTGATGCAAAACGTTCAAGGCTACGTCGAATACTTTAGGAAAAAATTATTGGCTTAAACACCAAAATCCCTTATATTCTCGCTCTCCTTCCTCTTTTGTAAACAAAGGTGATTCCATGGGAGAAGAAACCAGTGAACGTCGCGGACCACCGCCTAGGGTTCCGTTAGAGAGAATGGACAGCTACTCATGGCGGATTCCTCAGAAGTACAAGTCTGGCATGAGAGTCCCGGGCTTGGTATTCGCTGATGAAGACTTACTTGACAAGATGAAGACAGACCGCACCTTGGACCAATGCGCAAACGTTGCCCACCTACCCGGCATATACAAGTATGCGATAACCCTGCCAGACGGACACGAAGGATACGGCTTCCCAATCGGCGGAGTAGCAGCCACCGACTACACTGAAGGAGTAGTAAGCCCCGGAGGCGTCGGCTACGACATCAACTGCGGCGTGCGCCTTTTAACCACTAATATGATGGAAAAAGACATCCGACCCAAGCTCGCTGAGTTAACAGCCACTATCTTCAACAACGTGCCCAGCGGGTTAGGGAGCAGGCGCAAAGACTTTCATATAACTTCAAGCGAACTCGACCGCATCGCAACTGAAGGCGTGCCCTACATAGTTGAACGCGGCATGGGCTGGCATGAAGACATCGAACACTGCGAAGAAAACGGACACATGGAGAACGCAAACCCAGATAAAGTGTCAACAAACGCCAAAAGCCGCGGGCTGACTCAAGTCGGCACGCTAGGTTCAGGCAACCACTTCTTGGAAATCCAACGAGTAGACAAAATCTTCGATCCCAAAATCGCCAAAGTCTTCGGAATAACCGAAGTTGACCAAGTTACTGCTATGATCCATTGCGGTTCACGTGGCTACGGACACCAGATCTGCTCAGACTACCTACGCGTGATGGAAAGAGCTACCCAAAAATACAAAATAGCCCTACCAGACAGAGAACTAGCCTGCGCACCTGGAACAAGCAACGAAGCCCAAGACTACTACCAAGCCATGTCCTGCGCTGTCAACTACGCTTTCTCAAATCGCCAAGCCATAACACACTGGGTGCGCCAAAGCTTTGAACAAGCGTTCAAACAGCCCGCTGAAACCTTTGACTTGAAGCTGGTCTACGATGTCGCACACAACATAGCCAAAATCGAAGACCACAAAATAAACGAAGGCACCAAGAAAGTCTGGATCCATCGAAAAGGCGCCACCAGAGCGTTCGGACCTGATCGTCCCGAAGTTCCAGCAGACTACAGACCTTACGGGCAACCAGTTTTGATTCCTGGCAGCATGGGCACAAGCAGCTGGTTACTAGTTGGCACACAAAAAGGCATGGACGTTTCCTTCGGCTCCACAGCGCATGGTGCAGGTCGAATGATGAGTCGGGCAGCAGCTAAACGCAGGTATTGGGGCGGAGAAATCAAAAAGGAATTAGAAGGCAGAGGCATCGTTGTGCGGGCGGCGAGCGCTGTCGTCCTAGCTGAGGAAGCTGATCCCGCATACAAAAACGTTGACAAGGTAGCAGAAGTCAGCGACAAAGTAGGCATTGCAACCCGAGTGGTCCGATTGCTGCCAATCGCTGTAACAAAAGGCTAAGCGTAACAACCGTTCCCATTTTTCTGATCGTGCTTTCCTTATTGACCCCATCTTCGAATCGAAAAAATACGAGCTTGAGTTCCTCAGGGAAGACCCAGCTGAAGACCCGCCGGTTAGGGAAGACTTGATACGCTCAGCGAGTTATCCTGTAAGGAGAGTAACAAGAGGCAGAATAACCTTGAAGGCAAAAGTTGAAATCTTCTACTTCGGTTGCTGCCCGTACAGTTATTTCTTTGCTTACGCGGGCGGTTTCCTAGACCAAACGTGGACACGAACTGGCGGCGACTTCAAGGCTGAACTGAAAAGACTGGGTGTGAAAGTCGTCGAGTACAATATGCTGGAACGCCCAGAGTTGGTCCAGAAACTCAACTTGCAGATAGACCCGTACAACCCTTTCTCTAACAAGGCTCGATTCAATATTGACGGCAAAGAGGTCTCCAAAGAAGAATTTTTCAGAAGAATGCAGACGGTTGAAGGGTGGACAACACCGTGAACATCCATATAATGGACGTCACTGTGGATAACATTGATGACTTGGTAGTTCCCGCATGTGCTCCCAGTTTAGATGATCCCAATCACGCTCAAACCTTGAAAGAAGGCGGCTCGAGAAAAAAGGAGTGGATCCGCAAAGCTCTTCAAACATTCGGTTGTTGCGCTAAGGTTGCCATTCTTGAAAATAGGCCAGTTGGGTTCATAGAATTCTATCCCATGTCAACTTTTCCCTTGCTGCCCAAAAGAGACAAAAGAACAGTATTGATTACCTGTGTATTAGTTCATGACAAAGCCGTACAGAAGATGGGAATTGGATCAAAGCTTGTTCAAGCTTTAGTCAACGATCTTAGGCAGCGTTCATTGGTAGCCCTCAAGGGTCAGAAAGCAGAAGAAGTCGCTGTGGGTTCATGGGGTTGCCATGTAGGGCTTCCGGAGTCCTTGCCTCGCTTTCGGAAGTTCTTTTTCAAGAACGGCTTTGTGGAGGATCCGCAGTTTCCTGATCCAACAGGAAAAGGCGGCATCTTAGTGTACAGGTTATAAGTAATATGCGTTCTTGGATATGAAGTAAAGAGTGGCTTAATCTATGAAGCGTGCGGTCGAAGAGAAGCCTTCATTTGCTGCGGTTAAGGTGAAGTGGATAGACGGCATGCGTTTTGTGGCAAGCGACGACAGAGGGCACTCCATCGTGATGGATGACTCGAAAGAACACGGAGGGGAAGGCTCAGGTTTCAGCCCGATGCAACTCTTGCTGGTGGCTTTGGGCGGCTGTACAGGAATGGACGTAGTGAGTATGTCGAGGAAGCAGAGGCAGAAGTTGACTGACCTTGAGATTCTTGTTTCCGGTGAACGCGTGGCTGACTTTCCCAGAGTCTACGGTAAGGTTCATGTGGATTATAGGTTGCGAGGCGACAGTCTAAGAGAAAAAGCGGTGCAGAAAGCCATACAACTGTCTGAGGACAAATACTGCTCCGTCGGAGCGACGATAAAGAAAACAGCAAAACTGTCGCACAGTTACAGGCTGCAATAAGCATAAATTCTCTTGCGACGAAAAAAGCAAAGCAATACTTAGGAAGTGAACGAAACGTCAACAGCCTTTGAGAAAATCGGAACTGACCGTTACCTGCAAGATCATTGGTTAAGAAGACTGCTAGCAGGAATAATCGACAGCATCATAATCATGATAGTGACGGGGATAATAGATATTTTCATCACTTTGCCAATTCTATTACCAGGTGACCCGTTCTTCTTCAGGTCATTCGACCTTCTTCAAGGACTTCTGTTCTTCTTATACGCCGCTTTTCTTGAATTAACCTGGGGAACAACTATAGGTAAGCAAATCATGAACCTGAAAGTCACAACAACTGATGCCAGGATGCCCACATTCGATAGGACTCTGATCCGAGACATAAGCAAGATCCACAGGTTACTGTGGCTCATAGACACTGTGGTTGGTATGGCTACAACTGGCGACCCACACCAGAAAATCAGCGACAGATTCGCAGGAACAACCGTAGTATCAACCATCGAAAGATGCATGATCCTTCGGACACCGAGTCTGCCTCCTCAGCCTTCACCTCCACCATAAGCTTCGTAACTTCAGCCTCGGGGTGAAGAAGCATTACCGAAGAATCCAGCAGCGAAGTCAGCAAGGCAATTGTGGGTTTTCAATACGTGGAACGAGTCAAGTCCGAACTGATAATAGCTGCAAAAATGCTTGATCGATTGAATGAGTTAAGCGGCGATGAGTTAAATGGTGCCTGCAAGTTGTACTCCTTCTTTTTGGCGGCGTTAGAGGGTGAAATAAACATCGCTTACAACGTGCTCGGAATGAAAGAGTTTGACATGGCAGCTGCAAAGGTGAGAGAAGCCGCTGATAAGGCAGAACTACAACAATATGACGAAGCCATGAAACTACTGTCCGACGCCATATCGCAAGTAGCCTCAACTGGTCAATGGGCAATGCAGACACTCAAGAATCATAGTCTCCTCTGATCTCATGATTCTATTGGGCGAAGCGACGTTTCTCATGAACTAAGAGTGTCCAAAAGGCTTATTTTTCCAGTTTGGCAATTAGCAGTTTTTGTTGGTAGGTAAAGACCCATTATATGTATGGGACGCTTGAAGTCCTAGGTCCTGAACACGAGTTCTCTATAATCGATGAAAAATTGACGCCGCTTCCGATTGTGGACAAAGTCATGCGTGATGTCCACGGGCGTATAGTTAACTGTGCCTCGCTAGGCGCGTGTTCTTTCGGGAAGGAATTGCAGGCGCACGTAGCGGAATTCAAAGCTAACAAACCATTCAGTTCACCTGTAGCGTTTGAGGAAACTATGCAGTGGGCTGTCGAAGCCATTTTGAGCATTCTTGACAAACGCTACAACGCACGCTTACTCGGTTTGGGCATGCATCCCTTGTTGAGGATTGCTGATGCTAGAGTTTGGTCGCATCGAGACCGAGGAATATATGCTGCGTTGAGCAGGATTTTCAACTTGAATCATCATGGGTGGCTTAACATCCAGAGCTTTCAACTCAATCTTCCCTACAAGAATGAGGCTGAGGCGGTAAGGCTTTACAATGCATTGACTAACGTTCTGCCGTATCTGCCTGCGGTGGCTGCTTCTTCGCCAATTTACGAATCCAAGATCGGTCGTTATGTCGACAATCGCCTACACTTCTACTTGACAAACCAGTTGGAGGTACCGTCTATTACAGGCTGCTTGATTCCTGAATACGTTAGCTCGTTCGAAGATTATGAGAAGTTGACTGTACAGCAGTATTCAGAGGATTTGACCAAAGTGAAAGCTCCAAGATGCCTTCTTAACAAGGAGTGGTTGAATTCCCGAGGCGCCGTAATTCGACTCGACAGAAAAGCCATCGAAATACGCATATTAGATGAGCAAGAAAGCGTCAAGTCCGATGTGGCTCTGAGCTGTTTTATCCGAGCAACGCTGCGCGGAGTCCTAGCTAGCGACGAATATCCATACCTCAGCCACGAGGTTCTCGTTCATAACTTCAACCGGGTGATGCGGAAAGGTCTGGAAGCCAAAGTCCAGCATCCTAGTGGCAGAACAGCAAAGCAGGTCTGTCGCCATCTCTTGAAGATTGCCTCGAAGAACGCGACCAGCGAAGAGAAGCACTATTTGCCGATAATCAGTCGGAGAATAGAAGGCGGAAATCTCTCTGACGTAATTCTGAAGAGAGTTGCCAACAAGTCTAAGAGAACTGATTTTGAAGAGGCAACGTTTGCCGTGTATTCTATGCTCGCTGATTGCTTAGAGAAGAATCATGTGTGCGTGAACTAGAATGTCTCCTAGGACTGATCAGAAGCCTCGCCAAGCCGACTTCTTCAGCTTCTGTCATACTTGTCGAAACGGATGTTGCGCTGGAGCGCGACCACCGCTCACGCTTAGACGCCGTAAAGTGATTCTGAATTTCTTGCAAGCAAATAACATTGCTATTGAGAGCCCCTTTGAAAATGGACAGTATGCGTTTCCTCGCGAAACCGATGACGGTTACTGCATATTCTTGGACAAGGTTACAGGAAAGTGTCGAATTCACTCAGTGAAACCTGAAACATGTGTGGCGGGACCGATTACCTTTGACATAGATGCTGAAGCTGGCAAATTGGAATGGTTGTTGAAAACGAGCAAAATCTGCCCGTTAGCAGGTTCTCTTCAAAAAGACAGAAAAGCTTATAGCAACCATGAGAAGTCCGCCAAGCAAGAAATCAGACGTCTGGTGCGAGAGCTAGACGCTGAAGCGCTTCGTGTAATACTGGCAATCGAAGAACCTGACACAGTTAAAGTTGCTGAAGATGATGCTGATCCAGAAGTCTTAGCCAAGCTGAAATCTTGAATCTGGAATCGATTCGCTTTTAAACACATTCGTCATTTTGTTTTCGACTCTTGCTGCGAGGCTGAACGAAGAAATGAGTCAGAGCCAAGCTGAGAACAAGTCTGAGAATGGTGCTGATTTGAGGCCTCTATACGTTAGGTCTGTAGTGAATTCCTTTGGCTCTGGCACTGTAAACCCATTCTTAAGCGCTTATGCAGTCAAGCTGGGCGCTTCTGCTTCTGAAATGGGCGTTTTCCAATCTGTTTCAAATATGGCGCCGAATCTGATGCAAATTCCTTGGGGTAGGCTTAGTGATAAACTGGGCAAGCGAGTTCCATTGATTGTCTTGGGCAGCGTCATAGCTTCTGTTCTTTGGATCCCACTGATGTTCGTAGCCTCAGCTAACCAGCTGATTGCTGTCATAGGAGTTCAGGCAGTGCTGGGTTCAATGGCTGCGCCAGCATGGACTGCATTGATGGGAGATCTTGTACATCCGTCCAATAGGGGCAGAATCACGGCGTCAATTAATCGCTCAGCTGCGATTGGCAGTTTGCTTGCGACGCTTGCCGCTGGTTACTTCATGATTCTCGTTCAAGGAACCGTGCAGCAGATGTTTTTCATTCCGCTTCTGGTTGCTGCATTGCTTGGAGTTTTGTCTTCTTTTGTGATGCTTTTTGTCAAAGAAAAGACTAATCGAAACAACATGTCTGCTGGGTCGATCTTCAGCCTTCGCGACCTGGCAAGGAATGTGCAAGGCAACAGCAACTTCATGCGCTTCTGCGTGGCGAGTTGCATATTTGGGCTTTTTATGTCGATGAGTTGGCCGCTTTTCAGTCTCACCACTGTTGATGTGTTGAATGCTTCGATGCTGGAAATCGCCCTTATAGGAGTGGTCCAAGGCGCCGTCACAATAGCTCTCCAGCCTTTTGGCGGAAGACTTGTTGACCGCGTTGGAAGACGGCAGTTAATGATCATTTATCGCCTTGGATTGGTGCTTGTGCCGGTGTTTTATGCCTTGGCAACAAGTGTTTCTCATTTATACATAGCTAGCGTGATTTTCGGCGTTCTTGTTGCTTTCGGAGATATAGCCATATTCGCTTATCTTCTTGATGTCACTAAGGAAGAGCTTAGGGGCACCCTCAGCGCTTTCTTTAACCTCGTGACTGGAATCGTCTACTTCGCGGGTTCTTTAATTGGTGGGTATCTTGGCAACTATTCGATCGGTGTCTTCGGGTTGGTGCTAGGACTGCAGATCGTTTACGCAATATCAGCGATCGGTCGAATCATCAGCGGTCTGACGTTCGTGGCGCTTAAAGAACCATACACGTACCCTAGCACTTTAAGGAAAGAGCTGTGGCGAGTGATGCTGAAAATTCCATCCATCTGGGAGCGAGGCTAAACCAGATATGATTCTACGACTCACAAGTCAGCAATTGAATTATCTCGAGAATGAAGCGAAAAAGTCTTCTCCAATCGAGGCCTGTGCCCTTCTGTTTGGAAAACTTGCACATGAAGAAGCCACTGTTGAACGGATTGCGGTAACGCCTAATGTTGCGGAGTCAACGATCCGTTTCGAAATCGACTCCCAAGCCTTCTACCGTGCTTTCACAGCCGCTAACCAAGATGGCTTGACGTTCCTTGGTTTCTTTCATTCTCATCCAGCGCCCGTTGTGCCTTCAATTGCTGATCTGCATTTCATGCGGCTATGGGGCGACGCCATTTGGCTTATTTTTTCCCTAACCGAGAACAGGTTTGCGGCTTTCAGAATGAGAAGGAGCAGAGTCTACGCCTTAATCTTAGACATCGAAGGGAAAGATTAAGGATTAGTTGCTCAACAATAGCGTCTTAGAGAGGTTTGTGTTGTGGTTGAGGAAATAGAAGTCGATGTTGAAGACATTAGGAAAGCGAACTTGAAAGACATCCCAGAAAGCTGCCGAGGTTGTGTCTACTGGGAGTTTCCAGAGGACTTTGAGAAGGGAAAGGACGAACCGCAAAAGAAACTTGAGTTTGAAGCCAAGAAACGCGAGTGGTTTGAAAAGACTCTGGAAGAGTTTGGCACTTGTGGCAAAATAGTTTATCACAACAGCAAACCAATAGCCTATGCTCAATACGCTCCCTCAGCGAATCTGCCTAACGTCAATACGTATGAATCTAAGCCTGTCGGCACACTCGAAGAAGGTGTGGTTTTCCTTTCATGCTTGTTGGTGGCTGATGAAACAATGCGGCGTAGCGGAGTAGGCCAAATGCTTCTGCAAAACATCATTGAAGACTTGCGAAGACGAGGGTTCAAAGCCATCGAAACCTTTGCTCGTAGAAGTGAAGCGAACAATCCTTCTGGTCCAATGGAGTTCTATATAAAAAACGGGTTTCACATAAAAGACAAAACGAACCCAGAGTTTCCTCTTATGAGACTGTTTCTATGATGGCTTCATGCTAGGCGTATGCCAAGGCTGACATCCTTCACCTCAAGAGGAGAGAGGAGGTAAAAACCACTGATCAGTCATCTGTCTGCCGTTGCCGTGACATACGTCATGATAGGAATGACATACGTCATGCTTATATAGGTTTCTAAATAATACACTTGCTTCTTCGTGGAGAGTCATTATGCCCGTGCCGTGTGAAATAGCAGTAAAATCATTGATTCCCGCTATTCGCGCCTACATTGCCAAAGAATTGATCCAAACCTACAAAATGAAGCAAACCGACGTGGCATACGTTCTGGGTATTACGCAGACAGCTGTAAGTAAGTATGTCAGCAATGTTCGCGGGCAAGCGGTCAGACTTGACCGTGCAAAAGAGATTCAAGGCATGATGAATGAGACTGCCTCTAAGATAGCAGATAAAAAGGTTTCAGGTCCACAACTGACGCTCGAGATCTGCTCTATGTGCAGAGCTGCAAGACGAACCCGGCTTATGTGCCACTTGTGCGAACGCGTCGATCCGACGCTCAAGAACACTCTGTGTAACATATGCAGAATGGAATAGCACCACGTCCCATGTTTCCGTTATCTTGAAGGTTCTTTATGACTTAGGGCAGCCCAAAAAGGAAAATTGTCAACAGAAATCCGACAATGGAAACAACGCTTGCTTTTGTCCAGCTAATTTCGCGCATGGTTTTCACCGCGATTCCGCCCAAAAGCACCAGCCATACAAAAGCAACAAGCGAAAAATACGGTAGGAATTGATAGATGAGAAGAGACCCCCAAGTCTGATTCATCAGAGCTAAGGCGTTTTCCATTTCAGCTGGCTCTGAAGGTGGCCATGAGCTAATCTCGAAAGATATTGAAGGCAACGCTAGATAAATCGCTGCACGCACAGCATAAAGCACAACAAGAATCGATAGCAGATATCCAAGAATCACAAACGAATTGCGCACTGTAGGTTCTTTGCCCTTGAAGAATCTACCGGTTAAAGCTAGAAATACTGCGAACGCAAGCCAGTACACCAAGATGTAAAGAGTTGTCGACGTAAAACTGCGAATGAACCAATCAGTGAAACCACCTGTTGCCAGGAAACTGGTTAGTTGCCCATCAACTCTTAGTATTATCTTCGTGGCGCTGACATACTGCGATAAAGCGCTGACCACCAAGATAAGCGCAGCCAACGTCACTAGCCCCTTTGCAGTAGGTTTCTGGGCTAGCTGACTAAATGTTTTCAAAGGCATTACCAAAACCCTGAGAGGCACAATCAAATCCATTACAGTTGAGCTTTTAGTAGCCTCACTCTCAGTTGCAGTGACTTCTATTTTTGCATTCTTCTTGCTCAATTTGTTTGATAAGCTCCTGTTGAAATGAAGCAATGGAATATGTCTACATTCCCAGCTTGAGCCTTCGGTACGTCTCGTAATCAACGTACTCGATGTTCTTGTTTTCAGCCTGATAACGGATCGTGAACTTCTGTCTATCTCTCTTGTTGAGAATTTCATTGGTAACAAGTAGCGAGTAGGCGTCGCTTCCAGCACCAGAGCCGTAACTTACAATCACTATTCTATCGTTTGGTTTAGCAATGTCCAAAACTGCCGCCAACCCTATGGGCGATGAGCCAGAATAAGTGTTGCCAAACTTGGCTACCTGTAAACCAGGCATAAACTGCTCCTCCTTGAAGCCAAGCTGTGAGGCTACTTTAACTGGAAAAGCCACATTAGGCTGATGCGAAACAAAATAAGAGACGTCTTTCGGTTGCAGTCTCATCTTCTCCATAAGCCTTTCAGCCGCTTTTGTTATGTGCTTGAAATAGGCAGGTTCACCTGTGAATCTTCCACCGTGCCTTGGATAAGATTCCTGATCTCGTCTCCAGAAGTCCGGCGTATCCGAAGTGCAGGAGCACCAGTCCTCTATCTCAGCGATAACATCGTTGATACCGAATATGAAGGCAGATGCGCCGTAGCCCACAAAGAAGTCCAACTCTCCGCCAATCTCGTCTCGAGGCGCAGCTTGAGAGTTATCTGTGCCCACCACCATCGTGTAGTGTCCACGTGCGCTGGGATAGTAAGCCAGCGCTGCGGCGTCTTTGAACATGCAGGTTGCTGCCTTGCAGGCGAATTCCGTGTCCACTGCGTCAACGGTCTGCACGCCTCCCTCTTTGTCTTCTTCGCCAAGCTTCAGGACTTGAGCCACTTTTGAAGCTATGGGTTTAACAGCATACGGGTTGGACTCTGAACCAACATATACTTTGGCTACCATAAGTGGGTCAGCGCCTGAATGGATTAGCGCCATCTTGCCTGCTTCAACCGCTGCTGTAATGGAGTCTTCGTCAATGAAGGGAACGCTTCTTTCTATGGTGTCCTCTCTGATCCTGAACTTGGACGTGTACACGCCGTAGCCAACTATCCCCGGCTTTTCACACTCTTCTTTGGGTTTCGCGATTCGATGTTCCTGAAACGGATAATATTCGTCGGCAAAGGTGAAGGTCAATGCTATAGTCGGGATCACGTCACTTTGGTCCACAGCGTACCGTCGTCTAAACCTTGGAACAACCTCTCTGCCTTCAAGCTGAATCACGTCATTTTCTGTCTCTCGAAGAAGGCTATCGGTAAGTCTGCCTGGAACACGAACTTTGCCGTTGTCAAAGGACACAATGCCGTACGCATAAGATCCAAGTTTGGTGAACTTGTTCGTCGGCTCTTTCACCAACGTGCAGACCTCAAGGCTACCTTTCTCGTAGAAGAAGTCAATATCCTGCATCTTGCCCAAGCTCTTTCTTCCACATGCTCCACAGTAGTCGCGAGGACGGAAGTACTCTTTGCCACAGATTCCGCATTTGCCTCCGCGCAGGCGGTCTCCAATGTAAGAGACTCTTCTTTCGATGGGCTCGCTGCTCATCCGATTAGTCGCCCCTCCTCAAAATGTGAACATAAGCCTTTGTGCCAAAACCCTCAAGCTCCAGTGCACAGCCATACGTTAATTCAACGTCGGTTTTCACCTGTCGAATGCCTGCTTCGCCCCTGAGTTGCTGTACAATCTCGTAGATTTGTGCGCCTCCCGTAGCGCCAAGAGGGTTGCCGTCGGCTTTCAATCCTCCATTTGTGTTCGCATAAAGCTGCTTGCCGTTTACTCTGTAAAAACATTGGGGATCTTTCAGATTCTCAGCAACGTCTTGCCATGCAATGCCTCGTTTGGAGAAGCCTAAGTCTTCAAGCGAAACCATTTCGAGAAATGTGGACTGATCGTAGAGTTCAGCGATTTGAATGTCGGTTAATTCAATTCTCGCCGTTTTGAGTGCGTTTTTCATGGCTATTGAGCTAGCGATGAAGCCGGTTCTCTCTTCTCGCGCTGGGTATGTAACGTAGTCTGTTGCTGAGGCTGAAGATGCAACGCAAATAGGTGTGTTTGAAAGCTTCTTAGCCTTCTCGAAGCTGGCCAGAATTATGGCTGTGGCTCCGTCTGATATGGGTGCAAAATCATATAGCCCCAATGGTTTCTGTGCCTTCTTGCGTTCTTTCAGCACGGTTTCGACAGTGATTTCACGTTGATATTGAGCGTATTCATTCTGAACAGCGTTCTTGTGGTTCTTGACGGCTATTTGAGCCAAGGCAACGTTGAGGGTTTCAAGCTCTGCAGCTGAGAGGTGATATTTCTTGACGTATTGGCGGAGCATAAGTTCATGATTAGCTTCAGGTGTGCATCCGGCGTAGTAGCTCCATGGATCTTCGAGAAGCATGAGGTCGTCTCGAATCTTGTCCCATCGGTCGGTCATCTTTTCGACGCCACCGACCAGAACCAAGTCATATCGTCCGGCTTGAATGGCTGTACAGGCGTTCAGGAGCGCTGAACTGAACGATCGTGTCTTTTCCATTGGCATGTGAAGTTCAGTAAGCTCGGATAAGAAGCCTTCTTCGATTCCGATTTTGTTGGTTATTGGGAGGAAATAGTCGGCTAAGTATCCGGCGTCCAAATCCTTCCTTTCCAATCCTGCGGAAACAGAGGCTTTCAGCCACGCTTCTTCAATTAGCTTTTCAGGCTCCCGCTCGTAGTGTTCACCGAATTTGGTTCTACCAATTCCGATGATGACTGGACAGGTATTTGTCATGAAAAAGTCCCGTTTTTCGGCTTTTTCCCAACTTTCTTTGTACCTTCCTTAGAGAGTTTATTAAAGCTTATGTGTTTCTCCGGAAACGATGCTGTAGTAAACAATGTTAACGAATTTCAATGATGAGAAAAGTCCCAAGAATCCTGTCTTTTCTTCTAACCGTCTTCTGTTCGGGTCTTAATCTATAAGTATTGGTGTATACTGTCATAGGCTTGGCTAAAGGTGCAGTAGTTTGATTCGGGCGGTTTTCTTTGACCTCGGCGACACTTTGATCGTTGAAGAAGCTATTGGCGGCAAACACTTGTGGGAAGCAACGTTAGCAAAGGTCCCATACCTGGACGAAGTTTTGACCTTTCTGAAGCGGAAAGGACTCAAGCTGATCATTATAACCAACACTGTCACCTCGCGAGAAGAGCATGTGCGTGAGGCGTTACGGAAAATAGACGTAGAGAAATACTTCGACCTCATCATCACGTCGGTTGATGTGGGTCATGAAAAGCCTGACGAAAGGATTTTCATGACAGCATTAAGAGCATTGAAAGTCAAGCCTCATGAGTCAGTGATGGTGGGCAACCGCATAAGCACAGACATCGTAGGCGGCAACAGAATGGGTATGAAAACTATACTGCTCAAATGGAACAAACGCTACAACGAAAGAATAACCTCATCTGAAGAACAACCCTCACGCACCATAAAATCACTAAGGGAGTTGCCACAAACACTTGAAGAGATCTAAAAATCAGGCACACAATTTTTAGGTTAAATGCCACAAAGTGCTTAGCGGAGCACTGCCCTTGGATCCTAAGAGGCTGAAGCCTGAAGAAAAAGTGAACATGACAATAGAGATGACTGAAGCGGTTGTGAGAATCTGCGCTGATGGCATTCGAGACCAAAACCCAAACATCACAGAAAAGGCACTGCAAGAAGAGCTTAAAAGAAGGATGAATCGCCAAAAGCGCCGCCATCACGAGGTTTAGAAACTGAACGCTTTCGCAGACCTGATCCGGCGGATTATACGGAATCTCAACGCAGTGAGCGTTGACTACATGTTCACTGGAGCTGTGGCTGCGAGTTATTATGGTATTCGTCGCACTTGACTTTGGAATGCTCAAGAGGGAGGCGCAGAAGGAAAACACAGTGGCTATCTTAGACGGGCTGATTCGTCAGGGATAATCGAGCATGTCTTGAAAAAGCGAAAATGCGCAAGCGAGGCTTTAGCTAGCCGAACAGTGCGCCTAAGCCTTCGATCGCTTCCTCTTCTTTCTTCTTTTCTTCTTCCGCTTTCTTCTTCTTGTCCTCTGCTGCGGCTGCTGGTTTGGCTTCTGCTCCTTGTGCTGGAGTTGCTGCGGCTGGTGCTGCTGATACTGGTGCAAAGGTTGTCGTCTGCTTCAACGCTTCGTCTATATTGACTTCTGCTAGTGATGCGACTAGGGCTTTGACTCTGACTGGATCTGCTGCTATGCCTGCTGCTGTCAGAACTTGGGTTACGGCGTCTTCGTTGATTTGTTTGCCTGCCTTGTGTAGTAGGATGGCAGCGTGGACGTATTCCATACTCATCTAGATTTCACCTCTCCCTCAATTGCCATTTCCTGCTTTTCAACCTTTCTGAGCTGATGATTCGGCTGGTTTTTCCTTTATTTTGGGTAGTTTAGCGTTTAAACTCGATGCCTCGGCATAAGCCTTTCTCAATAGGTCGCCAATCGTCTCGGTTGTTGGTATGCCAGCGTTCAACGCGAGGTTGAAGGCTTCTCGGCAAGCAGTTTGCAGTAGCAATGGAGCATTGTCTGGTGTGGGATAACCAGCGTTCAGGGATAGATTCAACGCGTTTGATGTGGCTTCGATGAGGCTTTTCCTAAAATCATCCAAATCTATGTGTAGTTGATCATCCATTATAAGAAATCCGTTCTCGTAGACCACCTTTAGAATGAGACCAACTTCAACCGGTTTAATGCCCAGTTTGGACAAGACACTTGCCAGCCGAGCGTCGATCACATCGCCCTTCTTCGCCACCATCGTGTCCTTGTTTATCCACACACTGCCCGTTTCGATTCTTGTGGGCAACCCAACCGAATTCAACTGACTGATGACTGGACCGGGAGGCTGTCCCGTGTTGCCGGCTGGCACAACCACGTCCATGGCAGCCATGTCTCCAGCCTTAGCTGTTGTCTTAACTCTGCCTCTCTCTAGCAAAAGCGACAATTTGAACGGGTTGAGGTCGGTGAACAGGAAGATGTTGGAGCCGCTCAGCAGCGGTTCAAGCTTTTCCAAACCGGGCTTGTCCTTACATTCGGCAACAGCTCGCCTCATCAACGTGTTCTTGATAACCCGCACGTTGGCTATGTCTTTGAGTTTCTTTTTCATCTCTTGCAGTTGCGCTGCTCGCACTTTTTGCAGGTTGGCTATTCCCAACGCGTTGTGCTCATCTAGCAGCTTCTTGATTTCTTCAACTTGAGCAGCTTTCTGCACGACAACTTGCTTGGACATAGCCCAGTTCCGCCTAAATCTTCAATCTAACGGGTGGTCCCATCGCAGCTTTAACTACTATAGACTTTATGTTTCTGAGTCCACGCTTCAGCTTGCCTTCCAGCCGCCTGATTACAGTTTCAATGTTTTCAGCAATCTGCTCGTCAGGCATGTCCTCGGTGCCAATACGACACTGCAGAATGGGTTGACCTCGCAAGCGAACCTGCACAATCTTGCGTTGCTTCTCAATTGCGCCAGCGATGTCAACATTGGGCGGCACAGGAGTGGGCATGCGTCCCTTTGGACCCAAAACCGAGCCTAAAACTCGACCAACCGTGGGCATCAACGGCGCCTCAGCGATGTAGTATTCGTATTCGTTGACCAAGGCTTTTTGTTTCTTCTTGTCGCCAGCTAAAGATTCTAGGTCAGCTCGTTCAATCACTAGGTCAGCGCCAGCTCTTCGTGCTCTGAGGGCCAAATCACCCGTGGCTATGACGCACACTTTGCTTTGTTTTGCCACTGGATGCGGCAACTCGATTGATTCTTGAATCTTGCTCTCGGGCTTCTTCATGTCGATGTCGCGTAGGTTTATGATCAACTCTACTGACTGAGAGAATTTCCTTTTCTCAGCCTTGCTTTTTGCTTCTTTAACTGATTCAAGAAGCACTTTGGAGTCCAATGACATCGTCGAAGCCCCAATGCTCTCAAACCGTATGGAAACCAGTTATAAAAATCTTGTCGTGTCAGACGGGCGTCCAAAAAGTTTTTATGTGATAGAGCTTTGCACTGAATCGAGAAGCATCATGGCAGTGCTTCTCTTCTGAGCTTGTCAGTAGGCAAGCTCTTGCTTTATGGAATCAAAAAAAGGTTGCCAAG
>Ga0315309_1000148_pt1 | contig 41912 bp, 54 predicted proteins | sample TDP4_MG_FD_203080 | JGI IMG/M metagenome (GOLD analysis project Ga0315309, IMG submission 203080) | Freshwater sediment microbial communities from Lake Towuti, South Sulawesi, Indonesia - TDP4 | ecosystem: Environmental > Aquatic > Freshwater > Lake > Sediment | place: Indonesia: South Sulawesi...
GGCCGTTGTAAACCTGTTGAACCTACCGCTCATGTTTGCCAGCAATGCACTGTTTCCGGCAGCGCTAATGCCCGACTGGCTGCAGGCGATAACCAAAATAAACCCTGTCACATATGCAACTGACGCGACGAGACAGCTGATACTCTACACAATAGACATGCATCAGCTAGCCATTGACTTCTTGTTCTTAGGTGCGTTCGCTGTTATCTCTTCAACAATCGGCATAGTGCTCTCTTGGAGATACCTGAGCAAGTAGAAACAACAACGACCTGAAAGGCTTTGTTGACCTTCATCACGGCAATCGTTCAAGCCATGAACCAAAAGAAAACCTATTTATATTGCCACAGAGTAGTCTTTGCACTCTGTCCAGCTTGGCGAGCGTCAAAACTTAAATGAGTAGAAGCTTTAAGAAGCGAACAAACAAATAGAAACGAGGTTTGTTGGAGAAATCGTCTAGCCTGAATTCAATAATTCCAATGTGTTTGGAGCAATTGGAAGATGCGTGAAGAAGGCGAGCCTGACTCAGACTTTAAGTGGAAGTTTGATCACCGTTTTTCTCGCATCTTGGGAATAGCGTTTCCAGCCATCTATGCATCAGTGTTGTTTGTTTTCTTCTTGGTGCGCAACGTTTTTCCTGGACCCGAATTTGTGATTCTGTGCTTCTTCATATACGCCGCCTACAATAGAAGGAGTTGGCATTTCGTGAAAGACTGGGTTCCTCTTGTGACGCTCTTCCTGTCGTATGAAGCAATGTATGGAATCATGGACAACATTTCGGGCATAGTCCATGTAAGTGAACCTGTAAGCGCTGACTTTCAGATGTTTGGGTTAATTCCAACTCTTGTGCTTCAGCAGTTGTACAGAAGTCCTATTCTTGACTATATGGGGGCTTTCTTCTATTCACTACACTTCATTATTCCAACTGCATTCGGGTTCATGCTGTGGAAGTTTTATCCCAAAAACTACTGGAGGTACTCCCTAGCCCTTGCAATTTCCACTTATAGCGCACTAGTAACATTCTTGGTTTATCCAGTTGCACCACCGTGGTTTGGGGTTAACGCCACTCGAATCCTGTTTTCGTTGGACCACAATCTAGGTGCGCCCGTGTATCGCACCATCTTCGATTACTTTCAGCCTAACCCGTTTGCGGCTTTTCCAAGTCTTCACGCAACGTATCCTTGGTTGATTTCACTCTACGCTTTCAAACTTGGCAAAACCAAAGCGCTGCCAGTCCTCCTACTTCCGTTAGGGGTGTGGTTCAGCGCGGTCTATCTTGGGGAGCATTATGTAGTGGACCTAATAGGCGGAGTCATCTACGCAAGCCTTGCCTTTCTTATAACGGAGAATCTCATTCCGCGACTTCTCTCGATACGCAGCACACACTGAAAAAAGCTTGTCTTAACTGAGAGTTCCCGAGTCTGAAATCCCATTCCCATTCTAGGGCAGTACCCTCCCCTCGTAAGGTGTAGCAATGATGCAACAGGGCCGTTAATGTCCGATGAACGTGCACGTTGATCTGCGATGTCACGTATCGAGACGTGTTCGGGCATCATAGAAGGCTGAGCAGGGCATATACAAAAAGGTTTTTAGAGCAACTATTGGAGATATCCCCCACAGACTCCCTCTTTTTTAAAGAATATTAACGCGTTCCAACTCTCCTTCAATGAGTTCATCTTAGACTACGGTGGTTTTTCCTTGGATAAACCCCAAGAGTAAATGCCTATTATTACTGGTTTCATGATTATAGCAGTTGCTATAAGTGCTGAGTAAAGAGTGAGGGAGATTAGCCCAGAACTAAATAGAATGTACTGAACAATCAGGCTTGTGCTAAACCTCACACTGAGTCCCAAGCCCATTAATAGAGAGTATTTATTTCCGAGCATTTTGCGAAAAAGGAGAAAAGACCCTAAGAGTTTCGAACCCTTTGCAACTATCCAGATGAGTACAATCAGTAATGGGGATAGTAAGAGGTTAGTTATAGAAACTTTTGCACCTACACTTAAGAAGAAAAATGGAGAAAGAAACACGTAACCTAGGAAATTTATAGCTTTCTCGTTATCTTTCAGCTTTTCCTCAGGCAATATTCCCCTCGTAACTACCCCAGCCAAAATTGCGCCCACGGTAGCTAAACCCTCAAAAACGATACCGCCCAATGCAACGAAAGAAAAGAAAATAAGTAAAATTAGAAGATAAGTGAGATGCTCTTCATCCTTGTGGTTTTTTAAACCATCTTTGACTCTGCCCCCCAGTTTTCTTATCACCAAGGCAAGAAGGAATATACCGCCCAAAGCGAAAAAAACCAACAACGGGTTTGGAAAATTCTGAACCTGAGCCTGCGGCAAGAACGTTGGTAAAATGGTAACGAGGGCGAGCATCAAAACTTCTATGACGTCATCCAGCGTTCCTATCCCCAGCGTAAGCTGACCAAAGGTTGTGTTAACCACATTAAATTGAGCGAGAATAGGCAGAAGAATTGCCTCACCCACTGTTGCAAAAGATAGAGCTGTAATCAAAGCAATCAAAAAGGAATTGTTTACCTCAGCTGGAAAACCAAAATAAAGAAGCAAGCTTCCGGAAAACCCTTCTAAAGAAATTATGAAAGCAGTGCCAAGGAAAATGTAGTTTTTCAGTCTTCTTATCTCTTTCAACTCTAGATTAAAGCCAATCATAAAAAGAATAACAAGCATCCCAAGCGTTGCCAATAGCTCAAAAGGTTCACTTTTGATAGAGGATGCGAAAAAACCAAATGCTGAAATAATGATACCGAAGAAAAGAGCGGCGAACATCCATGGTATTTTCAGATATTTCTGTAACAAATAGCCCAAACTCAACGAAATGCCATATGTGATAACAATAAGAAGCAGAACATCTTCCATGATTATCCCACCATTTCAGGCAGCATTATAACCCTCAAAACCTCCTCAGATATTTCCGGCTGCCCAAACAAATGAAAAGGCGCAAGTGCCGTCTTAAATCGCCTTCTAATTTTGAGGCTTTCTTTGAAGTGTACGAAACCTATAAAGTTTCTGTCTACCGTTTGCATCTTCTGAATACTTAAATAAAGAGAGTATGCTCCAAAAAATAACATGGATTTTTGTCTGGCATGTTTCCCTACTTTACAATTTAACATTAAAGAATCAAAAAGTTAAGGATTTTAGCTGTTAATCCAGATGCGTCGAGTTTGTTACAGAGATGGATGGAGCCAAAATCTTCAGAAAACGGAAGTAAAAAACTATAACTATTATGCCAAAACCTATACGAAAAGGTTTATAGTTTCGTGTCTACAACTGAAAGCAGCAAAGTGTGTTTCGATTCGTGTATAAGAGGTGAAAGTGAAACATGTCTGTGTTTGCGGCGCCGGGAGCATACGACCGCGCCATAACAGTGTTCTCCCCAGATGGGCGATTGTTCCAGGTTGAATACGCCCTTGAAACAGTTAATCGTGGAGCCACAATACTGGGAATAGCTTGCTCCGACGGAGTAATATTAGGAGCAGAAGAAAAAATCGAATCCAAACTGCAAGACGAAAGCTTCATGTGGAAACTGTTCGAAGTCGACGACCACTTGGGCGCTGCGGTTGTGGGCTTGGGATCAGACGCCCGCATCCTCATAGACCAAGCCAGGGTCTACGCCCAAAGCAACAAACTCATGTACGATGAACCCATAGACATAGAAGTGGTGGCCAAACGAGTAGGCGACATCAAACAACTCTACACTCAGCATGCAGGAGTTAGACCCTTCGGCGTCTCAATAATATTCGGTGGAATAGACAAAACAGGCAGTAGACTGTTCGCCACTGACCCAAGCGGCTCCATAAGAGGATGGAAAGCCGTGGCTGTAGGCGTTGGAAAAGAAACAGTGGAAGGCATTCTGAAAGCCGAATACAATGAAAAACTAGACATCGAGACCGCAACCAAACTAGCCATAAAAGTGTTGGTCAAAGCGCAGGAAGCTAGAGGCGAACAGCCGAGAGTTAAGATTGCAGTTATTCCAGTAGCTACAAAGAAAATGAGATCACTCACAGAGGAAGAAATCGAAACCTACAGGAAAGGTATCGAGGGCAGCTGAACCGATGAGTCAGCAGCGCTTCACGATTGTGCGCCTAACCCATGAGGGCGAACACTTCGAAATCTTGGTCAAACCTGACCCAGCGTTAGATTACAGGCTCGGTAAAATCAAAGCATTGTCTGAGGTATTGGTTGGCGACACAATCTACACAGACGCTAACAAAGGCACAAGACCATCTGAAGATAAACTGAAAAAGGCATTCGGCACAACCGATACGCTCAAGATAGCTGAAACCATTCTTCGACGAGGAATGCTTCAACTAACCACTGAACAACGCAGACACATGATCGAAGAAAAACGGAAGCAAATAGTGTTCTTTATAACGCGCCAATGCGTTGACCCTAGAACAAATCTGCCGCATCCCCCAGCACGCATTGAACAAGCAATGGAACAAATCCATTATTCAATCGACCCCTTTAAAGAGACCGAAGAGCAAGCAAAAGACATCATAAAACTTCTGCGCCCGGTTCTGCCGCTGAAAATGGAGCAGGTCTCTGTTAACGTTCGCGTACCACCAGCGTACGCCAGCAAGGTCTACGGCTCTGTTAAAGGGTTCGGCACAATAAAACACGAAGAATGGCGCGCAGACGGCTCATGGTTTGCAGTCGTGGAAATGCCTGCAGGCTTATACGGTCCATTCCTCGAAAAATTGGGAGAACTAACCAAAGGCGCCGCAGAGGCAAAAATCGGTTAAAAAATAAAGAATTGACAGGTCAAAGGAGGCGAAAATATGCCAGTTTTTTATGAAAGGAGACAACTTGTTACGCCAGGCGATTTGTTGGCTGAAAACGAATACATAAACGGAGAAAACACATACAAAGAAAACGGAAAAGTATACGCAACCAGAGTTGGGCTCTTTATCTCTGAAGACAAGCGAGTCTACGTCGTAGCTCTAAAGTCCTTCTACGTCCCTATGGCTGGAGACACAGTCATTGGAAAAGTGCTTGAAGTAACCTTAGGCGGATGGGTGGTTGACATTAGAGCACCCTACTTAGCCATGTTAAGGGCTTCAGACGCGCTTGAACGACCCTTCAAACCCCAGAAAGACGACTTGCCTTCACTGTTTGATGTAGGCGACATAATAATAGCAAAGATAGTCGCCTACGATCGAACGCGGGACCCGTTGCTCACGGTGCTCGAACGGGGACTTGGAAAGGTTACACGGGGCCAAATCATTGAGATCACACCGACAAAGATTCCGAGGGTTATTGGAAAGCAGGGTTCCATGATAGGAGTGATCAAGGAGGAAACTGGTTGCCAAATAACTATCGGACAAAACGGTAGAATCATAGTTAGTTGCAAATCGCCCGAAGACGAGCGCTTGGCCATTATGGCTATTCGCAAAATAGAGCAGGAAGCCCACACGACAGGGTTGACTGATAGAGTTACTGAAATGTTGAGAAAAGGAACAGGTGAAAAATCCAAGAAGGAGGTTGTTGAAAACGTCACAAAAGAAACCTGAAAAACTGATTGATGAAAATGATGTTCGATACGACGGCAGAAAACTAAACGAGATGCGACCCATGAAAATCGAGGTCGGTATCTTAGGCAACGCTGACGGTTCAGCCTACATTGAGCAGGGCAAAAACAAGATTCTCGCAGCGGTTTATGGGCCTAGAGAGATTCATCCAAAACATCAGGCTCTGCCAGACCGTGCCGCGCTAAGATGTCGCTACCATATGGCGCCTTTTTCAGTACAAGAAAGAAAGTCGCCTGCGCCTTCGAGAAGAGAACAAGAACTCTCAAAGGTGATTCGAGAATCATTGGAACCCTCAATATTCACAGAGTATTATCCCCGGACCGCCATTGACCTGTTCATTGAAGTTCTGCAGGCGGACGGCGGCACTCGATGCGCAGGAATAACCGTGGCATCTCTGGCCTTGGCTGACGCGGGGATACCCATGCGAGATCTTGTGAGCGCATGTGCAGCTGGAAAGGTTGAGGGTCGTCTTGTTATGGATTTGAACGACGTGGAAGACAAAGACGGCGAGGCTGACATGCCCTTGGCCTACATGCCCAACCAAAACGCCATAACACTTCTTCAAATGGACGGCATGCTCACAGGCGAAGAGTTTGAACAAGTATTGAACATGGCGCTTGAAGGATGCAAACAGGTTAACCAGCTCCAGAAGGAAGCGCTCAAGGCAAAGTACGTCGTTGCCAAAGAAGCTGAAACTGAGAAGGAAGAAGAGGGTGAAAAGGAGGAGGAAGCATAATGTCTTCAATAATGGCTGCAAAAGTGAGACAGAAAAGAATTGCACAGCTGATCGCCCGTGGAAAACGCCTCGACGGACGAGAACCTACCGAATACCGAGAGATTCAAATAGAGTCTGGGTTCATTGAACGGGCAGAAGGCTCGGCTCGAGTTCGCTTAGGCAAAACCGAGGTTTTGGTTGGAACCAAGATTGAGGTTGGCGAACCGTTTCTGGACACACCGAACGAAGGAGTTTTGACTGTCAACGCCGAGCTTGTTCCCTTAGCCTCGCCCACGTTTGAGCCTGGGCCACCGGACGAGAACTCTGTTGAATTGGCAAGAGTGGTAGACAGAGGCATACGAGAGTCTAAGGCCATAGCGCTTGAAGACTTATGCGTGGAGCCTGGCAAGAAAGTTTTCATCGTGTTCGTTGACGTCTACGTTCTCAACCACGACGGTAACTTGATTGACGCCTCTGCGTTGGCAGCCTTTGCCGCTTTGATGAACACAAAGATGTTCAATTATGAGGCAAAAGAGGGCGAAATCAAGATTAAACCGGGATACAAGCCGTTGCCCATGCGGAACTATCCCGTCGCAGTGACCTTTGCCAAAATCGGCAACAAACTAATTGTTGATCCATGGCTGGAAGAAGAACAGGTTATGGACGCAAGACTGACATTGGCTGTTGAAAAGGATGGGAAAATCTGCGCCACACAGAAAGGAGGCTACGGCTACTTTACACCACAGGAAATCTTCGAAGCCAGCAAAATTGCCCAACAAAAATCGGGAGAACTGCGAAAACTCGTCGTGAAGGAGTAAAAAATGGGCAGAAGAACCAAGAAAATTGGTTCAACACGGGGACTTGAAGCACGCTACGGCGCAACCGTGAGAAAACGCTACATAGAAGTCGTCACTAGCCTCAAAAAAGCGCACAAATGCCCGAGATGCGGCTCGACATCTGTTCGGCGCCAAAGCGTGGGTGTTTGGGGATGCAAGAAATGTGGCGTAGTCTTTACGGGCGGTGCCTATACCCCGGAGACAAAGCTGGGAGTCATAGCCAGACGAGCAGCGAAAGGTCTGCCACCAGAAGTCGTTGCCGTCGAAGAAGAAAGTGAATGAAACCCGATTCAACGGTTGAGTTCCGAAATCAGCTTCAAGACTCTCTCTTCTATTTCATCTCTTATCTGCCTAACCTTTTCTATCGGCTTACCTCTGGGGTCTTCGAGTCCCCAGTCTATCACATTTTTGAGCATTGGAGCTGGACAAAATTTCTCTACGCTGCAACCCATTGTTATGATTTTGTCAGCGTCTTCTATCATCTTGGTCGTGAGCAATTTAGGCCTGTTCTTTGATATGTCTATTCCTTTTTCCTTCATGACTTCAACCACAAGAGGGTTAACTCTGTCCGCCTGCATCACGCCTGCGCTTGAGGCTATGAGTTTTCCTTTTCCATAATGATTCACAAAGGCCTCAGCTATCTGGCTTCTACCAGCATTTTCTACGCAAACGAAAAGAATTTTCTTCATGGCTTAACTCCTAAACGAAGAGGTTCAGGACTGCATTAACATATAACTTTAATTATCGTCATTTCGTCGTTTGACACTTTAGTAACCTAAGACTTCAAATGAAACTAGCGAAATGTCTTCTCGATCAAGTTCAGCTTGTATGAAGTTTTTTAGGTCTTCCTCTTTGAAATAGGCGTCTCCACTTTCATTAATATGCACTGAAAGTTTTGTCCTATTGAAAGCTGTACCACGAGCAAAATCAAGGAAAACATACTGGATGTCTCCAGAGGCGAACACTAGCCTCAAACCCAGTGGAGGTCTCGAAAGCGGCGCATTTTGCACAGTGTAAGCCATGAACGCTGGCCGTAATTCCAATGCCAATCTCTTGAACTTTTCCCATGTGCCTACATGAACTACTTTAGTGTGGTTAGTCACTTCTATGAAGACCCCGATACCTTTCCGAGATGGGGTTTGAGCAATGTCACAAATTCTTCGTAGGTAGGGAATTTTCCGATGGAGACTGCTTCACCATTGATGAAGATGTAAGGTAAGGGTTTGCCGTTAGACACTAGTCTTCTTACATATTCCGGGTAGTCCCATCGTTTCTGACTGATTATTTCTCTCTCGACCTGAGCTACATCTTTAAACTCCTTCGTGAGTTTTTCAACAGTTTGATATCGCTCAGTCAACATTTGGCGTACTTTTTCTACTGCCTCGGGAGAGTTTATGCGAGGTCCAGGACCACAACAGGCGCTTCCGAATGGATCGCCTTCGAAGATTTCTACTTTAATCTTGCTCTTTTCCATACTTATCAATCTCCACTTATTTTGTGATTATTATTTGCTCAATGAGACGCCTTGAGAACCTGTCAATCATCTCTGGCGTTAGGGTATCGATTACATTAAATATGCTCGGATCAGTGAGTGAGTAAAGCCTTCTACTACCGTCTTTCCGGTCTTTTACCAGCCCGCAATCCTTTAGAATTTTTAGGTGACGTGAAACCAACGGCTGGATTATGTTAACCTTTGGAATTATTTCGCATACGCACTTTTCTCCTCCGCGTAAAAACTCAATTATTTCAAGTCTAATAGGATCTGAAAGTGCCTTGTACATTCTCGCTCTGAACTTGTTCAGGTTGTTTCTCTGTATGCGCATATTTGAAGTTAGATTTATAGCAATATTTAAATATTGTTATGATTCAACTGTCTGATTCACGACTATTGGTGTCTGCCTTGAAAGAAGCAAAAGCGAAGGATGCACAACCTGAACAAGTTGGTCTAAGCGCGCAAAGGGACGAGACATGGAAAAACGAAAAGATAGGGTTCATATTTTGTGTCTGCACCGGCAAGTGCCCCGGCTTCGCTCAGTTGGACATTTGGGATTTCATCAACATTATCAGAACTGAGTACCCCGTGGAGTACGCTTTCATCCATCCCATGCTGTGTGATGAAGACGGTGAACGATTCCTAGAAGCATTCCTAAGGAAAGGAAATAGGTACATCGTAGCTGGTTGCGCTCCAGTAATGCAGAAGAAGCTCTTTAGAGACGCGTTTGAAAAGACAGGACTTGACATCAACAAGGATTTGATCCCTTTAGATGTGCGAAACATGAAACTGAAGGAAGCGTTAGACACCGTAAAGAAAGCTTTGAGGGAGGCGGGAAAGGATGTCTGAGGAAACCTACATGGGCGTGCCGCGAAAAGATATTCCGTGGTCACCAAAAATAGATTATACAAAATGTGATCTTTGCAGTGGCGACCCTCAGTGCCTCAAGTTCTGTCCGCACGGCGTGTATGGAATTGGGAGTGAGCCGCGGAAGTTAATTGTGAAAAACGCGAACAATTGCGTCGTTTTTTGTAGGAGTTGCATGAGGGTCTGCGCCCCTGGTGCCCTCGGTTTCCCAAACAAGCCCGAAGTCTTGAAGATAATTAGGGAGAAGAGAGGCTACTGAGGAGGACTTGCGAATGTCTGAAGACAATTATGTCTTTGTAATCCCTTGCAGTGGTATAGGGAAGTCATTGGGGTCCGTCGGTAGGAAAGCAGCATACAAAGTCGTGGAGCAACTCCGTCCTCAGCATGCCAGAATAACTTGCTTAGCGCTGTTAACAGTAGGCGATGAAGAAACTCTGAAGAAGGTAAGGGAACATCCCTGCATCACCATAGATGGCTGCCCGTCGAAATGCGCACAAAAGAATGTTGAGGTCTCAAATGGAAGGCTTGTGAAGAGTCTCATGGTAACTGAAACGCTAAGAAATCATAAAGCCTTGAAACCTGAAGGCATCATAAAGCTGAACGTTGAAGGATGCCAGCTTGCGAACCTCATAGCTCAGGAAGCCGCAAAAGAAGTTGACGAGGCAATGGGGCTGGGGAACTGATGGCGGTTTTTAAGGAAAGAGTTGGAATAGTTTCATGCAGCGGGGAAGAAATCCCTGAAGGAACGATTTCACGAATAGCCACGCGACTGGTTTTAGAAAAACTTAGACCCGACGAGACCATTACGATTTGCTTACCGCTATTCCTAGCTGGAGGCGAAGGCGAGAGGACATTTGCAAGGTTGTTCAACACCATAACTGTGGATGGCTGTGAGAAAAGATGCGCTGAGATGGGGACCAAAAAGTACAGTGGAAAACCCTATGCAACCGTTACAGTTACGGACATTCTGAAAGAATTCCCTGATTTCTGCTTAGAATCCAGAGATGAATTGAGCCCTGAAGAATGTAAGTTCGCCGAAAAAGTCGCTGAAGAGATAGCGAAGAAAGTTGATGAAGCATTGGATCGTGGAAAGACGCAAATCAGAAGCGGAGAGTCATGACAGAAATCGGAAAAGTAGTCGTTGTGGCGTGTGCGGGAATGGACAAGCCACTTGGTTCAGTGGCACGTGCCAGCGTCTTCAAAGTGGTTGAAGAGCTTCGCCCAGAAAGGGTTGAACTGGTCTGTCTTCCGCCGTTGTTGGCTGGCGTTGGCTTTTACGCTGAGCTGATCAAGAGCCTTCCAGTTATAACCGTGGACGGTTGCGTTGAACGGTGCGCAACCAAACTGATAGTAAAGAACGGTGGAAGAATCAGGGGCAGGATTCTGGTTCTGGATAGCGCCAAAAAACACAATCTTGTGCCTGAGTCGGGTTCGCACTTAGGACCCACCGGTGAGAAGCTTGCGGAAACCATTGCAGAAGAGATTGCGTCTGAAGTTGATAAGCTTATCCAAGGGAGGTAACCAAACTGGCTGAAAATAATCTTGAGCTTAGAGTAGATAAATGGATTTTCCGGGTTCCAACAGATCGCTTTTACAATGAGAATGATTGCTGGGCGAGGTTGGATAGAAATATAGCGACTGTTGGCATTACCGACTTTCTGCAGAATATGGTTGGCGATGTCATATATGTTGATTTGCCTACATTGGGCACTGAGGTGGGTCAGTTCGATGAGGTCAGTTCTTTTGAGTCGGTCAAGACTGTGCTTGACCTGTTATCACCCGTGTCGGGTGTTGTCAAAGAGATTAATGAGGAGCTTAAACAGAAGCCTGAATTAGTGAACCAAGATCCCTATGCAAAGGGCTGGTTCGCCAAGATTGAGGTAAAAGACTTCGATGCGGATAAAGAAAACCTTCTTCGTGCAGATGCGTACTTTGAAGTCATGAAACGGAAAATCGAAACCGAGAGACTAAAAGCTAAGAGGTAGAAAAAGAGCTGCATTATCCACGCTGACATAACAACATATTTAAATACTTAAATATATTTAACTAACCTCTCATGATGGTTGGTTCAAAATGACCTCAATAAATAAGGCAGGTAGCGGAAGCACACTCAGCCGGTTGATTGAATCTGGAAGGTGTGCCTCAACAGAGGCGCCTGAATACGCTCGTGAACTTAAACATGTAGCCGAAGAGGTTGCAGATGCCGAAATAGTTGATAAGCAGAGTAGGTTTTTCAAGGCGTTGGCTGATGAGACTAGGCTGAGGGTTCTGAAGCTTCTTGAAGTTAGAGAGATGTGTGTCTGTGAAGTTATGGTGGCGCTTGATTTGACTCAGCCAACGGCGTCTCATCACTTAGGATTGTTGGAAAACGCTGGGTTCGTGAAGGGTAGGAAAGAGGGAAAGTGGGTTTTCTACAAGGTGGCAAATCCAGACCTGATCAAGAAGATGCATCAGTTGAATCTCTTGTAATCATGGAGGAAAAGTAACTTGGCTGAGCGGAAAGAAGTTTCGCTTGGGCTGTTTGAAAAATATCTTACCTTGTGGATTGCCATCTGCATCATTGTCGGGTTGTTGTTGGGGAGATTCTTACCCGACTTCGGAAGGTTTTTGGATTCATTGAAGTTCAGTAGAATATCAATTCCCATTGGAATATGCCTCTTCTTCATGATGTATCCAACCGTGGTTGAGATTAGATTCAGCGACGTGGCGAAGGCAACTAGAAACCCCAAGCCTTTACTGCTCACGATAATCGCAAACTGGGTCATTGCGCCTCCTCTCATGACTCTCTTAGCCAACGTGATACTTGCTGGGCATCCTGATTTCATAGCTGGAGCTATTCTTCTTGGAATTTCACCTTGCACAGCCATGGTTCTCTGGTGGATTATGCTGGCTCGTGGCAATCTTGGGCAGGGTCTGGTTAACACGGCTGTTAATGCACTCTTGATGATTGCCCTCTACGCGCCGTTGGCAGCGTTTTATCTGGGTGTGAGCAGCATCCCTGTTCCCTGGGACCTTATCGCTTACAGTGTGCTCTTCTTCATCGCTTTGCCCGTCAGTCTAGCAGCCATATCTAGAAGAGAAACTATCAAAAGACGTGGCGAAGAATGGTTTAAACAGTCGCTTGTGCCTAAAACCCGCAAGATTTCTATCATCGCTTTGTTAATCACGTTGATTGTCATGTTCTCGCTGGAAGGCGAGCTAATCCTCAACTATCCGCTAACCGTCGCCTTAATCGCTGCTCCACTTCTGATTCATTATGCCATGATGATTGCGCTGACATATGGCTCATCATACGCTTTGAATCTTGACTATGAAAGCTCAATTTGCAACACACTTATCGGTTCGAGCAGCCACTTCGAAGTCGCAATCGCCACGGCAACAACGCTTTACGGTCTTTCTGGTCCAATGTCGGGCGCTGCCTTAGCTACTGTTATAGGCCCTCTCATGGAAGTTCCTCTTATGTTATCTCTCACCAAGTTCGGCTTAAAGACTAGGAGGTACTTTCCTCGGAACAGGCTTCAAGGTTAAGAACAAGTTACGTTAATGTTAGCTCATGGATTCGTCTAGGAAAATTCTGTTAACGACTTCTCGCAATCCAACGCCCAGAATACGAACCTTTTGTAAGGATCTCATGCACGTAATACCCAACCTTGTGAGCGTTAATCGTGGAAAAATGAGCGCAGATGAAGTCGCGGAAAAAGCTATGGAGCTTGATGCAGACCGTGTGGTCGTTGTCGACCGATGGCGTGGTGGACCCGGCATTATCAAGTTTTTTCGTGTAGGCGAGTCGGGTTTGGTTTCGACTTCGTCGATTATTCATGTTGCTGGCATTAGGTTGCAGAGAGAGTTCGGCATTTCTAGGGTCAAGTCTGCTGTGTCGCTAGTTCTTTCTGCGTCCAAAGCTTCTGGCGAAGTTTTGAGGGTTGCGGATGCGTTGTCAAGGTTTTTCGGCGTGCCCATGCTGTCGGTGGCTGAAGGCGTTAAGACTGGTCCAACTCTGATGTGTGTGTCGAGTGATAAGGGCAACAGAATTGTGGTGACTTTTGTGGTTGAGCCTGATCATGTTGAGGTTGGTCCTCAAATCATTGTCTCTAAAATGGAGTGGTAGTTTGAAATGAGTGCAACCGCAATCATTCACCTAGAATTTCCGAAAAAAGAGCAGTTGTCAGCCATCTTCAAGGCGTTGGAGCCTGAAACGCGAACAGCTCTGGTGAGCCGCTCCAAAGTGAGCGTGAAAAGAGAGGGCAACGGCTTGACGTTGATTTTTGAGGCAACCGACACTTCCGCCCTTCGAGCCGCACTAAACTCTTATCTGCATTGGATATGTTTGACAAGGGATGTCTTGGACACGTTAGAGACGTTTTGACTGCGCTTAAGTTTGGGGAATATGACTTGAATAAAGCCAATTTTTATTTGGGCTACTATGGACCTGAATGGGATAAAAAGATTCAAGATAGGGATAACCCGAACTTTTGGAAATATGGTGTTGCCAACCTTGTTCTTTTAGATTTCGTAAGGGACAGGAGAAGGGTTCTCGACGTTGGTTGTGGCACGGGTGGTTCAACCATCTACCTTGCTGAGAACGCGCAGCTTGAGTACATTGTTGGCATTGATCCAGTGAAAAGCATGGTAGAAGTTGCTAAGCAGCATGTGTTCCAGAGAAGCTTAAACCATAAAACGGATTTTGTCATCTGTGATAGCAGGCGCCTTCCATTTAGGCAAACGTGCTTCGATGCATTGGTGTCTCGGGGCGACGCCTTTGTTTTTCTGGTTCCGCAAAAAATGGCTGTAGGTGAGTTCAGAAGAGTGTTGAAGCATGGAGCCGTTGTGGTCATTGAAATAGACAACGTGAAGTGGAAGCCGGGAAAAACTATTTCGCACAGCTTTGAAAGGCTGGTCAATGGTGCTATTGCCTATACCGAAGAATATTTTGATACTAGGCGGAATCACGTCAAGTTATTTTATGTCCTAAATCCTCAAAGCACAATTGTCGAGAAAATATCCACTGATAAAGAGTTTATCCAGACGGGAAGACTAAAACAAGAATTTCCCCTTAAGGAAATAAGAAAGGCAACTATTGAGACTAGGCGCGGTGCTGTAACACACTGGCCAACCGTAGATGAAGTGAAACTGCTATTCAGGCAGGGAGGGTTCAAGGGAATAAAGATTCTTGGTAATGGTCTCTTAATGGGGTTGTTTCAGGAAGGCGATCATAAACTAACAAAGGCATTGAAAAGGCAACCTGAGTTATTCTTTGAAATCGAGAGGAAATTAATTCCATTCATCAACCCAAAAAAGGCTTATACTATTATCTTAAAGGCAATCGTGCCGTAGTTTCATCAAGAGGAAAGCCACTAGTCGTTTTTCCACTAATTTTTGGCTTTGACAGCTCTTCAAGAAACGCTTAATTAATGCGAACTCATAATGCTGAGCATATTCGATCAACCGATTTGAGGAATAATGTGTCATGAGCGATGAAATCTCTAGGCTTCCGCCCCAGGTTCAAGAGCGTTTGTTGAGGCTTCAACAAGTTCAGCAGACCCTGCAGTCGGTTGTGACACAGAAACAACAACTCGAGCTGGAGCTCACCGAAACTGAGCAGGCGTTGAACGAGTTGGAAAAGCTGGATGAAAACGCTACAATTTACAAGTCGATTGGCTCACTCTTGGTGAAGGCTGAAAAAGGCAAGGTAACCACAGACTTGACCGAGCGCAAGGAGCTGCTCAACACAAGAATCAGCGTTTTAGGAAAACAGGAGGAGAGGCTTCGAACCCAAGCCAAAGACCTGCAAGCCAGACTGCAGAAGGACCTAAGCCCAGTTTTGCCTTCGGCGCCTGAGTCGTAGGCTTCGGGGAAAAATTTTTGGAAGAAATCGGCATCCCCGAGTTAACGGTTGAACAACGGGAAAAACTGTGTGAAATCGGTGAAAAAGCCGCCAGAGAACACGTACTGTCTAAGGTTTCATCCCGCAGAATCTCAACCCTTGACATAACCGTGGACTCTGAGGGGAGCAAACCCGTCACGGTCAACGTTGAAGTGGAAATCACTTTATCGCCTCTCATGAAAGATTTCGACGCAGAAAAACTGACCGAGGAAGCCAAGGAAAAGGCGTTCGCAGCGATAAACGAATACCTGCGTGAGCTGGCATGCAAATACACAAAATAATCGAGCTTATCGACAGCCGCAATGCCAAACTGATTGTTTTACTCTGCCACATCAACGCCGACCCCGACGCCGTTTGCGCCGCGTTTGCCATGGCTCAGTTGCTGCAGCGCATCCGACCGAACCTTCACGTGGAAATCGCGGCAGCGCAGGGTCCAAGTCGACTTTCCAAATTTTTGTTGCAATCGCTGCCGGCAAAATTAACGACACAACCAAGAGTAGAGGATGCAGAAGTTATTATCTTGCTTGACACCAACACCATTCAGCAGTTGGGCGAGTGGAGCGAACGAATCAAGGCGTCAAAGTCACCTCTGGTTGTGATTGACCACCATGCGAGTCATCCTGAAACTGAACGCCAAGCCACTTTAAGCGTGGCAGACGAGAACGCTTCTTCCACATGTGAAATGGTTTATCGCCTGTACAAAGAAGCAGGAGTTAATTTAACCCAGATAGAAGCCAAGGCCTTGTTTCTGGGGATAGCCTTTGACACCCGCCACTTTGTCCTAGCTAGCTCAGCCACATTTAAAGTGATCGCCGACTTGATTGACGCCGGAGTGAAGGCTGAAGAAACGCTCTCTATACTGTCACTACCAATGGAGCCCTCAGAACGCATAGCACGGCTAAAGGCTTCAAAGCGAACCAAACTTCTCAGAATCAACGAGTGGCTCATCGCCTTTTCAAATGTTAGCGCCTATCAGGCTTCCGCGGCTCGTGCCCTCATCACTGTCGGCGCCCATGTTGCGGTTGTGGCGGGTCAAAAAGGCGAAAAAATCCAGATCAGTATGCGTGCCACTCAGGATTTCCATGAAAAATCGGGTGTGCACTTGGGCAGAGACATTGCCAAGCCTTTAGGCGAATACTTGAAGGGCATGGGCGGTGGGCACGCGGTTTCCGCTGGGGTTAATGGAGTTGGAGACGTAGAAGCCAGCGTCAAACGCTGTTTAATAATTCTGAAGGAAAAGTTAAAACACTTTTAGATAGATTTATTTCATTCATCGGGCATTTTGAAAAGAACCTTCTCCTCGTCTCTAAAAGTGCACCCCAAGACTTCTCTGCCGTCGTGGATTATTTTTCCAGTGATTATGCCTTTTCTTTCTCTACACAAAATGTATGGAAGTGAGACTCTAATGAAAGCAAGATCTTTTTCGTACAATTTTTCTTCGTCTACCCATTCTAGGATGCCTTCGCGACTTTGCTTCAGTTCTCCCTGGTAACCGTCTGCCACATACACAAAGAGGATCCACTTTGAGCCTTCAGCCTTGTTTATGGTTGTGATTATCCCAGCTAATTTGGGTTCTATGTCTAGCCCTGTTTCTTCCTTTACTTCTCTGAGGCATGACTCCATGGGCTCTTCAAGAAACTTGGTTTTTCCACCCACACCTGTCCATCTTCCCTTCAGTGGCTTTTTGCTTCGACGCAGCAACAACACTTTTCTGTCTTTTCTAATGAAACAAACATCTCCAACAGTGGTCTTTGGAACCAAAATAGAACCTCCATGCTCGTCTTACAAAGTCTTGCCAAGAGTTTCTAAGAGTTTCCCTCTGAACCTGCGGTGGCGTCGAAACAATTATAGGTAACCATTTCTGAGTAGCTACTCTTAAGTTAATCACTGCTTGTTTTTGCAGACGAGGCGGCGACACAACATTGGTAATAATCGAAACCAAAGCCTTGACATATACGTATCCCGGCGGAACCAAGCCTTCCATAAGAGATGTGTCGCTGTCCATTGAGAAGGGTAAGTTTGTCATTTTGACGGGTCCAAGCGGATGCGGCAAAACCACGCTGTGTCGCTGCTTCAACGGTTTAATACCCCACTTCTACGGGGGCGAGCTAAAAGGCGAACTAAGGGTAGCTGGATTAAAGGTTGACGAACATCCCATATACGAAATGGCTAAACAAGTTGGCTTAGTCTTTCAAAACCCAGAGAATCAACTCTTTGCGCTGTCAGTTGAGAAGGACGTAGCCTTTGGGCTTGAAAACCTAGGCATGCCAAGAAGCGAGATGAAAGAACGAGTTAACTGGGCGCTTCAAATGACGGGCATCGAAGAGCTGAGGGAAAGAGCTCCCCACGAACTCTCTGGGGGACAACAGCAGCGTGTTGCCATCGCCAGCGTCCTAGCCATGCAGCCTGAAATCATGATTTTCGACGAGCCCACTTCCTTTCTCGATCCACTCGGCGCTCAGAAAATTTTCGAGGTAATTAACGAACTCAAAAACAAGCTTGGAGTAACCGTTATACTGGTTGAGCATCGCCTCGATTTGGCTTCAAAATACGCTGACCAAGTCATAATCATGGACGAAGGCAACATCGTCTTGGACGGTGAGCCTCGGGAAATCTTCAACTCAGAAACGGCGTGGCTCCTAGGCGTAGGCGTCCCCAAAGCTGTTCGCCTCTGGAATGTGCTCCAAGAAAACGGCTTGGTTTTAAAGGGTGCCCCCGTGAGTTCAGAAGAGGCAACTCAATTTTTACGTGAGGTTTTGAAAAGATGATAGAGGTCAAGGGCATCTACTTTACCTATCCAACTGGTGTGGAAGCCTTAAAGGGCGTATCTTTGACTATCGGAGACGGCGAGTTCGTCGCTGTTATGGGACAAAACGGAGCTGGAAAAACCACACTCGTCAAACACTTTAACGGGCTACTCAAACCAGCTAAAGGTGAAGTCTTGGTCGACGGCGTCAGCACCCGAGACGTGAGCGTGGCAAAACTCGCCCGAAAGGTTGGATTCGTTTTTCAAAACCCCGACCATCAACTGTTCAGCGAGACAGTTGAAGAAGAAATCGCTTTTGCCCTCCGCAACTTCGGGTTCGACGAAACAACCATCGAGAAGCGTGTCACTTGGGCACTCAACCTCCTAGACTTAACAGAATATAGGAAAACTTCGCCCTTCATGCTGAGCGGAGGCGAAAGAAAACGCGTTGCCCTAGCCTCTATTCTCGCATGGAACCCCAATGTGGTCATACTCGACGAACCCACTATTGGACAAGACCATAGGCAAAAGGAAAACCTACGCCAATTTATCGTCCAGTTGAACGGACAAGGCAAAACGGTCGTGGTTGTCACCCACGACGTTGAGTTTGTGGCAGAATGCAACCCAAGGGTTGTGTTGATGACTGAGGGGAAGGTTGTGGCGGATGGCGAAGCCAAAAAAATACTGACCGACACAACTCTCACTTTGACGGCTTCGATTGTGCCTCCGCAGATTACCCAGATTTTTCTCGGCTTGAAGGATTTGGGGCTGCCCTTCGACGTGATTGATGTTTCCGAGGCAAGGAGGATTTTGCTCGATTACCTAGAGGGAGCGAAACATTGAGCGTTTTCGAGGGTTTCCGTTTTCGACACGCCACCTCGCCCATTCACAGGCTTGATCCAAGAGTCAAGTTCATCTACGTTCTCGCAATGTTTATCGTTACCCTAATCTTCACTCAGTTCCTGCCGCTTGTTGTCTTGTTTTTCCTGCAAGTCCCGTTCGTGTTTGTGGCTAGAGTTAGGAGGGAATGGCTACGGTCTTTGCGTGGAGCCCTGTTTCTTGTAATAATGATTTTTGTGTTCAACTTCGGGTTCAGCTATCTTTATCAAAACTACACCACAGTCGCATCACTGCTGGAGTATTCATTAGCCATGGCACTGCGCTTCCTGGTTTTGGTTGAGTCTTTTTCAGTTTTCTTCTTGACAACGTCGCCTGACCATCTGAGTCTCGCTCTGGAGCAGAGTCGTGTCCCATACGAGTTCACTTTTGCCTTCACCACCGCCGTTCGGTTTGTTCCAGTCTTAGCTGAAGAGGCACAGACTATAATGGACGCTCAGAAAGCCCGGGGCTTGGAGCTCGAGCGCGGCAACTTCCTGAAGCGTGTACGCAATTACATTCCCATCCTTATTCCGCTCATTGTCAGCGCAATAAGGCGAAGCTTAGAGTTGGCTGAGGCTATGGAATCAAGGGCGTGGGGTGCCACCAGCAAACGGACCAACTTATACGTCTTGAAGATGAAGCTTGGCGACTTGGTTCTGCTCTTTTCATCAATCTTGCTGGTGGCGATTGGCGTTTACGTCTACTATTTCGTTCCGATTCCGCCCTTGAGCCGGTTTTTGCCGCCTCTTCCCTTCTGAAAACGCTTGGCGAGCCAGTTTCGTCAAAGTTTTTGAGCACGGTCGATTCTAATGTGTTTGGTTGCGTGTTGTCCTTGACGTTTCAGTCTCGTGTGATTGTGGACGAACGGGAAAAAGTTTCAGGCGTTCCAAACCTCCTAAAGTCGTTGGGTTTGCAGATTGATTATCGTGTACTCGAAGTGGGCGATTACGTTGTTTCCTCAGACTGCGCGGTTGAGAGAAAGGCTGGCCGCGATTTCATCAAATCACTGTACTCAGGCAGACTGTTCGACCAGGCTCGGAGGCTGCGTCAGTTTTACGCTCGTCCAGTTTTTGTTGCTGAGGGTGACCTGCAGCTTCTTTTCGGTGAGGGTTCGAAGCCCAGAGCCTTCTGGGGTGCTTTGACCACGCTTGCCTTTCAGTTTGGCATGAGCGTGTTCTTCACAGCCGATGCGGGGCAGACTGCAGATCTAGTCTACACTTTGGCTAGGCGTTCTGGCTTAACCAAGGCTCCAAGAGGTCCATGGGTTCAGAAGAAGCCGAGGGCTACAAACATGGAGAGAGTGCAGTTGGCGCTTGTGGCCACTCTGCCAACGATTGGTCCGAAACTGGCGGAGAGGGTTCTGCTGCGTTTTGGTTCGGTTCGCAGGGTTTTTTCGGCTTCCATAGCTGAGCTTTCCATGGTTAAGGGTTTGGGCAGGGTTAAGGCGGAGAGGATTGTTCGGTTTCTTGACGCTGAGTACGGGCGGGGTTTGAGGCTGGAGAGACATGTTACTTTGGATTCTTCATGAGTTTACCGCAAGATTTTTAGTCAGCTAATAGAGTATTCGCTTCGCGGAGGGGAAGCTGTTTGAAGTGGTTGAAGGCAGCTGCAGAGGAGATTCTCTCCGGGGCTAAGAGAGCGATTGATGAGATTGATGAGAAACAGGTTGAGAGCATGATAAACCTGATTCTTGAGGCCAAAGACAAGAAGATTTTCGTGGTTGGTATGGGTCGAAGCGGGTTCGTTGGGCGAGCCTTTGCTCTGCGTCTCATGAATCTGGGTTTTAATGTTTACTTTCTCGGCGAGACCATAACGCCTGCTGCTGGGCAGGAAGACTTGGTCATCGCGATTTCGGGCACGGGCATGACTAAGCTTGTTGTGAGTGCTGCAGTCGCTGCGAAGGATGTTGGCGCTAAAATTGTCGCTGTGACTTCTTACGAGGACTCTCAGCTTGGGCAGATGGCTGATCAGTTGGTGTTGGTTAGGGGGCGGACTAAGATGGGCTGGCCTCGGGAGGAGGACTACCTTTCCCGTCAGATTTTGGGTGAGCGTGAGCCGCTGAGCCCTTTGGGAAGCATTTTTGAGAACAACTGCATGGTGTTCTTAGACGGCTTAATCGTGGAGCTCATGTACCGTATGAAGAAGAATGAGAACGACTTGAAAATGCGTCACGCAACAATCGAGTAAACCTTAAAAGTGAACATTCAATTAGTGTGCGTGAATCGGCACAATCATTCGGGGCTGGTTAAAATCAAGGGCAAATCAAAGAGGAAGCGGATGCGCAGGGAAAAGCGCAAACGCAAGAAGCGGCGCGAAAGATACAAGTGAAATTCTGTAGTTGGCGTCAAATAAGTACGTATGAGAATCGCAAGTATAATATTGCTCGGGAGAACGAATTGAAGTTAGAAATTTCCGATGGAAAATTGAAAATAGACCTCGGAGATTTGGAAAAAGTCTTAGGCATCAGAGGCGGGTTAGAAATTCCGTTGGAGCATATAGTAAAAGTTGGGACTGAGGCTCATAGGACAGGCTGGAAGGAAGTAAGAGCTCCTGGAACGCATTTGCCAGGAGTGATAAAGGCGGGCACTTACTATACGCCGAGGGGAAGGGAGTTTTGGTATGTGACAGAAAAAGGAGTTTTGGTGCTTGAATTAGAGAATGAACCTTACAAGAGAATTGTCCTGAGCGTAAATGGAAATAGGGAATGGGTTGAAAGAATTAAGGAAGCTGGTTTGAGATAGCGTTTGAAGCAAGGTTCACGTGTCGTCTATCTTCGGATGATTAGTAAGTCTTGTTCTGTTTCTTTTTCTTTTGTGGCGTATGTGGCTAGTGCTAGTGCCCAGAGTTGGTCGTCGTGTGTTCCCGGCGGGTGGTAGAAGGTCATTGTGCCTTTTTCCTCTGGTTTTTCGGTTGGTTTCGTTTTGCCGAACCTGTATTTTTGTTCGTTGATTTGGGCGAGTAGGGCTCGGTCGAGCGGTAGGATTATGCGCCTTTGTTCCATTCTTGTTTGCAGCAGGGTCAGTAGGTCTTGTTTGATTTTGGGTGTGAAGGCTAAGCCGTCGATTTGTGGGGCGAATTGTTTTATTTCTTCGACTAGGCTTTCGCCTACGGCGCCTTGGTCTACGTAGCCTTTGTTTATGTCGAGTTTTTGGTTTAGTCGTTGCAGGTAGGCGACTATGTCGGTGTATGGCGTGCCGAGCGGGAACTGTTTCAGGTGGATGAGTCGGCTGCGTTCGTTTTCTTCTTGTTTGAGTAAGGCGACGACGCTGTAGTCGACTTTTTTGCCGAAGTCTGCGCCTAGGCAGTAGTTGCCTGGGATTTTGTCTTCTGTTGTTAGTTGTTCATCATCAATGAGGTCGTAGTCTTCTATGCAGTTGCGGATTAGGTCTTGTTTGAAGAAGCTGTTTTCGTCTTCTACGAATTCGGCTTCGTATTCCATTCGGTAGCGGAGTTCGCCTATGTCTCGTCTTTGTTCGTCTAGGAAGGTTTGGGTTATGAGTGGGCATTGTTCAGCTTTGACGTGTTGGCTCCAGTAGTTTGGGTTCTTGAAGCTGCGGTAGTAGATGTGGTCGCGTCCCCAAGGTGTTGATAGCATTATGGCTGAGCCGTCTGTGGTTGCAAGCATGGGGAAGATTACGCTTGCGATTACGTCTTCTGGCATGAACGCTGTCTCATCCATGACGACTAGGTCGGCTGTGAAGCCTCTCAGCGAGGCGCCGTCTGGTCCGCATGGTAGGGCTGTGATTTGGCTTTCGTTGGTGAGTTGTATTTGGGTTCGGGTTGATTTTGTGACTGATTTGCGTAGAATGGGATGTTTCATGATGAGGTTTTCGATTATTCCGAACATTATCATGCTCTGTCTCAAGCCGCGGCTGACGATTAGGGTGGTTGTTTTAGGATTTGTGAAGGCGAAGTGGATTACTTTGACCGCTATAGCAGTGGTTTTTCCTGTCTGTCTTGCCCAACAGGCGACGATTCGTTTGCTTCTACAGCTTAACAGCTCAGACTGATAAGGAAAGAGTTCCAGACCTAAGATTGCTTCTGCGAACAGCACAGGGTTGCTTCGCAGTTGTTCTCTTAGTTGTTCAACGCCGTCTGCAGGTTGCATGGCGGAATTCACTTACATCAAAAGCTGCTCGTCTAATGGCTCTGCGACATTCTTCTGCAGGATGGCTCGACATTGGTGCCTGTGATTTTGTGGGAATCTTCTTTTCTAAAGAGGACAGGTAGGTTGCTAAATCGATGTTTGCGGCTGATTTGCTTTGTGCGTTGTTTAGGGCTTCTGCGACCTTAACTAGGGCTTCTACTTGGCGGGTTAGGCTGCGCATCCAGCGTAGTTTGGTGTCTGGGTTAACTTTCTTTGAGCGTATCTGGTGGACAGCGTATTCTATGCCTTTTTTCAGGTTAGCGGTAGCGGTCAATAACAATTCGTCTGAACTCAACTTTAGCACCGCATACTTTCAAGCGGCGCGTCTCCTGCATAAAAGAATTATCGGATAAAATGGGATAAAATAGATAAAATATACCGCAGTAATGCATGGAATTAAGATGTTAACTGGAGGGGCTTCTTAGTGTGTATGCGGGAGAACTGGTCTAATGCCTTTCAACAATTCTGGAATCGTGATTATCTGAATCTTGGGATACTTGTGTCCCCATGTTGGAGACTCGTAATATTCAGCTTCCATTGCTGCTTGCTTCATGTGCTCTGTTGGTTCGTATAGTGTTATCAGCATGCCCATTGCAGATTTAGTGGCTTGTACCGTTCCGATTAAGTCTCTAACAATCTGAGCCCCGATATGAGTTCCGCCTTTTACTTGAACCACTATTCTCCTCAGATTGAGATTGTCACTTTCCCTAAATGCCAACCATCCATCAATACCTTTGTCTGCTCCCTTTTTTCCCTGTTGGTCTTCACTCGATTGTCCAGTAGGTCGTGCATCTATCAGGGAGAGAGCCCACCACTGAAACTGATACGGATTAGATTTCGCCAATTCGGTTGCACTTGCCAAGTCAACGGGTTCCCCTACTATTTTGTAGTCTTTATTTACTGTCACATGGATATCTTTCAATCGTGATCTTATAAGTGAAATAGCCAAGTGCGTTATGTCTATTCCTATCCACTTTCTCTTTAGCCTATGTGCTGCCATTATAGTAGTTCCACAACCACAGAAAGGATCAAGAACTAAATCTCCTTCGTTGCTACTAGCAGTTATAATGCGTTCAAGTAATTTCGTTGGTTTTTGTGTTTGAAAGCCTATTCTTTCCTTTGCTTGCGAGTTTATTGCGGGAATATCGTCCCATATCTCATGAACCGCAGCACCGCCTCTAGCTTCCAACTCATCCAAATACCGTATGAGCTGTGGCACTTTTGATTTAGTGTAAATTCTGCCTTCTTTTTCTAGTTGTAGCATTTTTTCCCTAGTGAATCTCCACGCTCGAGTTACACCGTGAAATTCGTAGATGGGACCACGATTCGCTGGTGGATTCAAATCACTTAATCTGAATCGACGTCCATTCTCATCTACGTGTTTGAACTTCGACTCAATGTATGCCTCTTTGTATGGTGCCATTTGCCTTTTGAATTTGTAGTCACTGGTCTTCGAGTAAAACAATAGCCTATCAGAAACCCTGCCGAATCTTTTTGCGTCAGCATGAAAGGTAAACCTTTTCCAGACTATTTCATTGCGGAAGTTTTGCGGACCAAATATTGAATCAAATAGTAGTTTGAGGTAATGGCTAGCGGTTGTGTCGCAGTGAAGATACAATGAGCCAGTAGGTTTAAGAACTCTATGAAGTTCTCTTAGCCTTATTGTCATCATTACAAGATATGCCATCATGTCATTTCTGCCGAGATGCGCATGGAGAAACTGAATCATGTCTGTTAGATTCGGGTCTTCTTGTATCTCCAGATATGTTTTCTCTGCTGTTCTGTCCCAATGCCAAAAATCACTAAATGCTTGAATCTGTGCGACTGATTCTTCGCCTGATGCTTCTTTGAACAATATGTTATAATCTGCTTTACTATTAAATGGCGGATCAAGATAGATCAAGTCAACACAATTGCTAGGGAAATATTTGCGCAGAACTTCAAGATTGTCTCCATAGTATAAGACATTTGAGTCAAATGCAGTGGTTGCCATGATCATGTCCCAGTTTTCAATTTGAGGTTGGCCATTGCGTACAAAGCTCTCCTCATTTCTTGGAGAATGGTAAGGTCTTTCTCTAAAATGTAAGTATCCACATCCGCAAGTGTTAATCTCTTCAAACCGTTGATTCTAGCCCAATCAACACACTGACTAACTAACGAAGGAAGCTCTTCTTTTTCCTTTTCTAACCTCTCTTTCCTTTGAGTTTCTTCTTCTCTGAGTATCTCTTTCTGAGCCAATAATTCAGTCCTCTCTATTTTCACTTGGATCTCTGGCGGCATTAAGAATTTTTCAACGCTCTTGTTTGACCAATAGTAACGTGACATTGTGTGAAAACCAAAGACACCTTCTTCTGGAAACTCTTTCTTCTTGAACTCTATCATCTCTGCAGCAAGCTCTTCGGGTGTTGAGGTCTTTAACCACTTTGGAACTTCCGCTTCTTCTCTATGTAGAATTAGTCCACCACCACTTCTTTCAATGATTTCTTCGGATGAAGGTATGTTTTCCTTTGGTGCCTCTGAAATCCGTTGTAGGAATGATGCAATAAGACATTCTTCGTCTTTCCACATAACGCACTCATTCCCGTGGCAAGTTTCCTTAAAGAAAGGACAGAGAGTGTCCATCAAATCTCCACTTTCTCTATGTCATCAAAGATTTCTGTTATTTTCTCATTCATACTTCTCTTTAAGGCATTGGAGAAATTGATCAGTTCATCAAGTTTGTTCTTGCATGTTGTTCTAAGACCATCTGCAATAGTTGAAATTGTGTCAATAGACTCTACACCTTTCTGGAGTTCTAGAACGTGATTGTTCACTTTAGTGACAATCTTGCTGATTTCTTCTCCTTTCAGTTCTTTCTTCTTCATGGACTCTAGCTCAGATATTTTCTTAACCACGTAATAAGCAAACAGATGCCCAGACCAGTTTAGCTCGCTATTGTTTACAAAGACCCCTGTTTTGTTAATTTCCGTCTTAATGCTAATACAACTAGAGCACCCGGCTATTCCAGAACGCATTGAAACAAAGATACCGTACCGGGTTCCACGTCTTTCTATATCTCTCCAAAACTTGTCAATTTCCGCCCCTGGAACTGTACCACTATAATCCTTAAGCTCGATTAGAATTGGCGTCTTTGTGTCGGATGTCGTAGCCAAAATATCCGTGTATTTTCCAATCCTTGAAACATCCTCGAACGAATCATCCATGAAATGTTCTTTTAGACTATCGAAGATGGTTTCTACCGTGATTTGTCCTTTCTTTGCTGGTGTCGCTATCGTCGGCACTATTAACTTCAACTGCTCTCTAATCATCTCAATATCGGTTCTAAGCGGCGAAAAAAATTCTTCAACTGTCTCTTTCGCAGTCCCTATAGAAGCGTGAGAAACTACCATTTCACCGAGAATAATGTACTTTTCAATGATTTCATCTCTTTGTTTGACTGGAATGTTTTCAACAATCTCGATAGCTCTGGGGTCTGTCAGAGTAAGTTTCAGGCTCATTTCTCTAACAGAACGTAATTTGGGCATATTCTATCGAGTATACATAATGCTTCCATATCTATTTCAAGTTTCCCATATCTACGAATGCACCAGAATAAATGAGTAGTTTTGCCTGATTAAGAGGGATATTTCCTTTCTTCTACTATGTCTCCGGCAACCGTTATCAACGGATTGTTCCCGTTTATCGAAACCACCCTTATGCTTCCTAGCCAAAATGGTAAAACCTCCAGAACCTCTCTGGGACCCGCACAATCATCTTCCAACCAACTTCTTTTATAGGAATCTTTTCCAGAAAACAAGATACTGCTAAATAATGAGCCACATTACAAAGTCAAAGCACATGCATCCTTGGAACAGAGGATTTATTAACAGAACCACACCATTGAATCGATGTCACCCAATCTCAGACTCAAGAAGAGGAACTGACGCGTGGTTTCGGTAAGAATTCTGATAGAAGGACAGAAGATTCAAGAAATTGCCTCAGCCGTGAAAGGAATCGACGAAAAACTCGGCAACCTGACAGACAGATTCAGCATGTTCGGAGAATCCGCCAAAAGAATGGACAACAGACTCGCTGGCATAGACAAAAAACTTGAAACCCTTCCCAACAAGATTGCTCAAGCCATAAACCCCAAAACAAAGAAGCAGCAATAGGAATCACAACCTAACCCAAAAACTCAACCACAGAACCATAAACTGCCATATCAGAACGCCCACACAACCCGTCACAAGTTAGATAAACGACCACGAAGCCCGTCCAAATCGAACACTAGACAGTCACTTTTAACAACATCGAAGGTGGCTTTTAACAACATCGAAGGTGACTTTTAACAACATAGAAAGTGCCCCAAACCAGACTCAAACACAACCCAAAACACAAACAAAACCAAAAACAAAACCACAAACACAAACAAAACACCCAAACCCAAAACCCAAAAAAAATTTTTCAACACTCACACTAACCCTACTAGACCAAACCCCTAACATAACAAAGCTTATATCCCACAAGGGCACGTTCTCTCAAACAAAGCTCAGTCACAAAAGGAGCCAAACACGCAAACGCGGCTTTTGCCGACGAGCTCCAAAGGCTCCAATTTGACAAGCAAGATTTCCGCGACAAGGACCAAAGAAACACATGCCGAAAAGGCACAGACAAAAACTAGACGAAAACTGACAGCACAAAAAAAGGAGGAAACCTTCTTGAAGATAAAAGACCTAAGAGACGGAACCAAACGCGTAGACATCGAAGCCAAAATCATAGAAAAAACAGGCCCACGCGAAGTCCTGTCAAGATACAAAGACGTAGTCCTCAGAGTAGCCAACGCCACCATCAGCGACGAAACAGGCACAATCAAACTAACCCTATGGAACGACCAAATCGACCAAGTAAAAGTAAACGACACCATAAAAATCGAAAACGGCTACGTCACATCATTCAGAGGCGAAATCCAACTCAACATCGGACGATACGGAAAACTCAGCATTGTCCAATAACCCCCAAGGGTCCAAGTCAAGGAAATTGAACAACCGAAATGCGAGGTGAAAAACATGGAATATGAAAGAAGAGAAAGACGAGGAGGCTACGGAAGAAGAGAAGGAAGAGGATTCGGCCCAAGATTCCCACCCAAACCCGTCGAAATAGGCAAAGAATACGACGTAGAAATCGCAGAAACCAGCCGAAGAGGCGAAGGCATAGCAAGAATCAAAGGCCTAGTCTGCTTCATCCCCAACACCAAACCAGGCGACCACGTCAAAATACGCGTAACAAGGATAAGCCGAAGATTCTGCGAAGCCGAAGTGGTAGGCGCCGGAGAAGCAAAGGCTGAAGCCGAAACAGAAGAAACAGCAGGAGAAGCCGAAGCAGCAAGAGAGACTGAAGAAACAGAGGAAGAAACTGAAGGCGAAGGCGAAACACAAACAGAGTAAGACATCAAATCCAATAAGCCCTGACCAAAACTAAAGCACGCCACCTTAATTTTTCATTTTTCAAAATCAAGTCATAATCAGTGTTTTCTCTGATGACTAAGTCTTTTCGAACACCTGAATGTAAACATAAAACTTAGGAACAGCCTTCCACTTAATCTTGAACTCCTCAAGTCCCTGAACGTTGCACGCCCATCCAATATCTAACCATTTGAAACCCGCTTTCTTAGCATACAGAATCTCCTCGTAAATTAAGAAATCAGCAATCGAAGGATAATCCAAATAGAAACCGAGGGGAGCAGCCATGACATCACTCAAAAAATCAACAACATCAAAGCCAATAAGCAAACCATCTGAAAACACGTTAAAAAGCCGTGGCGAATCAAACCTCAAAACGTATTCGCTCAGACCCAAATAGAGCTGATAATCCCATAGTTCATAATTCTTCGACTTGGCCAAATAATAAGCCATTATGTTTAGGTGCGCTGGCGTCAACTTCTTTCCAATGGAAAGAGAGTATCCACATCTCTTGGCGTGGTTGACACGATACCTTAGACTCTTGTTTGATCCGCCCTTGAGGCTCTCATCAAACTGCTCAAGACTGATCTGATAGTCTTTATCTTCGTAAACTTTCTTGCAACCATAATCGCCAATGTGCGGAGGCAGCCTTGAAGGTGAAGTGACAATAACCTTGCTAGGTTCAAAATACGCCGTCGAATCTTTGAAACAACTCATCCTTTCTCGGTCACTGCCTCTTTCTCTGTCAAGCCCAAACAAAGTCAGCGAAACAGTCTTACTCGCAGAGTCATGGTAAAGAAGAAACCTGTCGTCGTAAAGATAAGACTCTCCATAAGCAGTTGAATATAAAGTAGCTAAGTGCTCGTCAAAGTATCCGTGCTGCTGAGCCCCTACAATATCCTCCCTGCCTAGTTGGGTCAGTTTCAAAAGGCTACCTCGTCGAGGGTATCAAAAACCATTCGAGATAAAACATTTTTGGTGTTTCCAACTCACAGCTAAGCCTGTTATCTCAGAAAACTTTTCATTCTCAAACAGCACACTACTACTAAATTTAAAATTTGAGGCTGAGAGGCAAAGAGATGAAACGAGAGGATTTTTTGAGCACGCCCGTAGTGCACATGCAAATCAGACCCGACATGACAGTGAACCAACTGATACAACAATTTAAAAACTCAGGCTCATTCGGCGCTGGAAGGCTGGCTTCAGCCTGTGACGTTTTTGAAAATATGGTTCGAGACGAAAAATGCACTGTTTTTCTCGCTTTAGCTGGAGCTATGGTGCCTGCTGGCTTGCGCACAACGATAGCCAGTTTAATCAGAAAAAGAATGATAGACGCGCTCGTCAGCACAGGCGCCAACATGGTACACGACCTCATTGAAGCACTTGGAGGGCATCACTACCAAGGGCATTGGTTCGTTGACGACTATCTCTTGTACAAGTATCACATTTACCGCATTTACGACATTTTTGTGCCCGAGGAAGATTTTGTGAAGGCAGATGAACTGCTCATAAAAATGTTTGATGAAATAGCAGCAAAAGGCAAAGGGAAAACTCTCTCTACCAACGAACTCATGTGGGAAGTTGGAAGAAGGCTTAGAGACCCAAATTCAATAGTGAGGTCTGCATACGAGGCTAAGGTTCCTGTTTTTCTGCCTGCTATGCGCGATTCAGAGTTCGCTTACATACACAGAGTGCACCAGAAGAGAAACAAAAAAGAGAAAGCATTGATGGTCGACGCCTTCAAAGAGGTGCCTGAATTGTTGGACATAACAAGCTGTTCTGAACGCATGGGTATGGTTGTCCTAGGAGGAGGCGTGCCCCGCAACTCTGTTCAACACGCTGCCTTGATGACGGGCAAGGGGCTAGATTACGCAGTTATTATCACAACCGATAGACCTGAACCTGGCGGGTTATCTGGCTCCACTATAGAAGAGACAATAAGCTGGGGTAAGGTTAAGCACAAAGCCAACAAAGTCATGATGATAGGTGACGCGTTGGTTGCCTTCCCCATAGTGGTGGCCGCTGTTCTCGAACGCCTTGGAAAAGGTTTTTATCGAAAAGGAAATCCCTAAACCAAAGGAGAGTTAGCCTGTGCCGAAAAAGTCTGTAAACGCCGACAGAGTCTGTGGAAATTGTCGCTACCATAATGTCTATGAATATCCAGACCATGTGTTTTGTTTCGCTAGGTTTTCGAATAGAGAGAATCCTGTGTTTTCAGTTTTTGATTCTTGTGATGAATGGGAGAACAAGCTTCAAGAGTGCTATTGCCTAGACGATGCATTGAAGAAACAAGGGAAAAAGACCAGATGACACAGTGATTGAGCCCCAGAAGCCAAACTAGAGGAAATCAGCTACTGGGCTTTCTTCCTTCGTCTTCTAACAGGCTTTTCCTTTGGTTTTTCTTCTTCTGCGGCTTTCACAGGTTGTTCTTGTTCGAGAGGAGGAGCAACTGTTGGCGGAGACGGTTCGGTGGGCATCGGTGGCGGAGGCGCGGGTTCTGGTGTGACCTCTTCTGCTGGCGCTGGTGGTGTTGGGGGAGGTGTAGGTGGCATCTCTTCGGCTAATGATGGCGCAGGTGGTGGGATCTCTTGGGCTGGTGTGGGTGGGGTAGGTGTGGGCTGTAGTGCTGGCATCATCTCCTTAGGTCGGGCTGAGTAACCAACTGCTGCTGATATTATTCCGATCAAGACGAAAATAATTATCACAGTTATTCCTGGCGCTTCTACTAGTGTGTAACCAGGAACTAAGTTTGCCATGAATGCGCCTGCTATTATAAAACATATGATTGCTATTCCATACAGACCATAATCTGATCTCATTTTATTTGCCTCTTGCTTTGTCCCTTGTTAGTTCAACGTAACAATCTTAAATAATTTTCTAACAATTTGCCATGCGAGCCCGAGACTGGATGCGCATTGAAAGGCATGAAAGACATTTTTTTCTTCCGCAACCCTACTTTTGCGTTCGGTAGATAGATAAACAAGATGAATCCATTAATCTCTGGTGTAGTTTGTGTGGATGCGCAAAGGTGAACAGATAGTCGTTCGAATGCCCGAAGAATGGGGAGGCATAGTGCCCGCTGAGATATTCTTGGATGAGGCTAGGAAGATTGTGGATGAAGCGAAGAAAAAAGGCGTAGTTTTAAGAGTGTTGGGAGGAGTCGGGATTAGGCTTCACTGCCTCGATTATGTTGATTTTTGCAGGAGACTGGGCAGATTGGGTTTGGGTCAACAAGAATTCAGCGACTTGGATTTTATGGCCTATCGCAAGCAACGGAGCGTTATGGAAGGCTTCTTCAGCTCTATTGGCTATGTTAAGAGAATAACCACGCTTTCAACAGCGTCTTCTGAAAGGCAGATATACTTTCATCCTGAGGGATGGCTTTCCATAGATGTATTTTTCGACAAATTATTGGTCGCGAATCATCCACTGGACTTCCGTGGACGACTAGAACTAGATTACCCAACGCTCTCCCTATCAGACTTGTTGTTAGAGAAGCTGCAGATAGTAACATTTAGCGAAAAAGACCTGAAAGACACGCTGACTATTTTAGTTTCCCATAACGTGGAAGAAAAGGACGAAAGAGAAATTATAAACGCAAAGTACATTGCCACTCTGTTATCAAAAGACTGGGGTTTCTGGTACACAACAACAAGCAACTTGAAGAAGATTGAGTCTCTGCTCCCTCAAATGGAGTCGGTGACTGATGAAGAGAGAAGTCAGATTCTTTCGAAGGTTCATCTGCTCCTAGACCGTATAGAGCGTGAGCCAAAGACCAACGCATGGAAGCTACGTGCAATCGTTGGGCCCAAAAAAAGATGGTATCAACACGTCGAAACTGGCGAACTGTAAGCGACAAAATCAAACAATGGGGCGATGAGAATTGAACAAAGAAGAATACCTTTCAAGAATTGAGCGTAGACTGGGTAAACATTCCTTAATAGCAACATGGGATAAAAAAGAACGGAACGTTAGGGCAGATTCAATAAACTTTGACCTGGTTGTAAGGGGAGACACAAGCAAAATATCCATAGGTCTTCTTGCACGTTTCCTCGCTTCTGCTCTTCTACCCAAACAAAAAGTGGCTGTGGTAGTCGCCGTTGTAGAGAAAGAACATCCAATGTCGGTGGAAGGTCTGGTGGAAATAGCAAACGCTGCTAGAAAGTATATGATTGCGGAAAAATTTCGATGGGTTTGGCTGGTTGTCGCCGCTTTCGAGGATTTCCTTGCGAACACGCTGAGATTCGCCGAGGAATACTACGAGGAGAACATGGCAATTATATTGGTTAATCTCAAGAAAGAAAAAGTCGCAGCGTTTACCCATTCAGGTCTTGGACGATCTGGTTCAGGTCTTCTGAAACCTTAGACTTTTCAAGCTTTTTAGATTATGTGACAAGTCCTTTGGCTCTGGCGTAACCTATCCAAGCGAGAGCAGCGCCTATGAGTGTTAGTGCAACGCCGGGAAAGGTTAACGCTTCTATCTTGAGAATGTTAAACAGCAACACTAAACCTATGACCATTACGGGGATGCCTACAAAAATCATTCCCTTTGATATATTGTCCATATTGTTCGCCCTCTTGAGAAAATGCAATACTAGGATTCATGTTTAATAAATCTTGTGAAAGCGTGATTTTGATCCTATTCTGTAGTGATGGCTACGAAGTGTTCTCGCCAGACACTGGGCTTTTTTAAAACCTTAATCCCATTGTAATCTTCATTGAAGAGTATTAGTTTGTAGTCGCGTGATTTCCCCTTGCTTCTACTAATTCCTTCGCGTAGGCGGTTCATGAGCCCCTGATTGAGGTCGCGCAGGTGGGCGCTTTTTCCTCTGAACTTTTCCGCGGATTCGTTGAAGAACTTCTTTATCTGCTCTCTAACGAAATATCTTACAACTAGGATGCCTATTCCGAATATCAAAACATAATCGAAAATGTTCATGAACGTGGAAGTCTCGATATTCAGTGAGGGACTCACAGCCATAGTAATTGCCATAATGACAACTGCAGTGTAGCTCAGTAGACCTAAGAAGCGTAGTAGAAGCGCCAGATTCATCATAAACATAACTTTCGGTGAAGACGCGGGAAGGTTCATGATAGCTTCTAGGTCTCGTCTGGTGGATTTCCACTTTTGACCGGTGTCTGTCAGGCGAACCCTCCTTACGATTTTTTCGACAGATTTTAGTTCTGCACACCGTCCGACGCGGAAGCCATCGATCGCGGATATCAGAGTTGCTAAATCTTCCAGTTCTGGTTTTCTTTTGCGACCCCGGAGCCTCCACAACCGCATTTTTGACGCCTCTAAGCATTTTTAGGAGTTTAAAATTAAAATATAACTTATTATCTAAATCTGTGTTTTGGTCAGAAAAAATTAGAGGAAATGAGAAATGAGCAAAGAAGCACCGACTCTGTTTCTGAGAAAGGCAACGGGCTTAGTAAGAGAAGTAGGACCGTTCACGGCTATGGCGCTAGGTCTCACCCACACTATCGGCGGAGGCATAAACCGGCTGATGATAGAGGGTTCCTATACCAATCCGGGAGCAAGCATGCCGCTTGCATTTGCCATCACTGCCGTACCGACAATCCTTACGGCAATTTGCTACACGCTCTTGTCGGTCAGCATGCCCCGCACAGGGGGCGATTACATCTACATTACAAGGGCAGTAAATCCAATAATCGGCTTCCTTAGTACTTGGGGTTTTTGGTTTACAGAGGTATTGTCGCTTGGCGTAATCTGCTTCTATGATATACCTCTTTGGGGTCAATGTCTTCAAATAGCTGGAGTTGCGACGGGGAACGCGGCTTGGGTAGAACTTGGAACGACGCTGGCAACAGACATCACTACGATGTTCTTGGGCTCCTTTGTACTTATGGTCATATTCACCGTCACTGCGTTTCTAGGGATGAGAGTCTACGGTTGGATAGTTAACGCCCTACTAATTATTCCAGCCATAGGCAGTTTCGCAACAATTGGCTTACTCGCGAGCACGACTGCTGCAAATGCGCCGACTCTTTGGGATCAAACCTACGGCACAGGAACATACCAAGCTATTACAAATCTCGCGGATGCTAACAGTGCACATGTAGCGTATCCAATAGCCCCGTTCAGCATGGACGCTACATTAAAGGGCTCAATCGGCGCGGTATGGGCATACATTGGATTCACCGCCGCTGCCTATGTTGGCGGGGAGGTTAAGAACCCAAGCAGAAGCATGATTATAGCGATAGTCATGTCAGCTGTTCTCATAATCGTGTATTACATAGCTGTTTCAGCGCTAGTCTATAATGTGTTTGGAGACTTCATCCCAAGATACTGCTTTGTCCACAAAAACTCGGGCACTGCAGACTTCCCAGCCACGATAGTCTTCCAAGGCAAGACAACCAATGACATAGCAGATATACTTCCAACTGCTGTACCGCCGCGGTCTCTCCCAACATTTGCAGCTGCATTGACTCCCGGTAATGCGGCACTTCAATTCTTTGTGGCAATTACAGCAGCTATATGGCTGATGAACGACATACCTGCATTCTTCGTAGTCTGCACAAGACTTGTATTTGCATGGTCCTTTGACAGATTCTTCCCTGAATCCTTTGCGGCTGTGGATGAACGATTCCACACTCCATACTGGGCTGTTACCTTGACCTTCCTAGGCGGTATTATTGGCTTAATTCTCTCTTGGGTTAGTGAACAAGGACTCCCAGGCGCATACGTAGCAGCCATGGACACAACCATGTTATACCAAGTTACAGTTACCTTTGCTTGCGTCGCCGCGGCCTTAACTCCATACGTCAGAAGAGACCTTTACGAAAAGGGTCTTAAATTTGAAATAGCTGGCATACCAATACTAACTATCGCTGGCGTACTTGGATTCATGTTCAACTTCTGGTTCTGGCTTGTTGCAGCTACATGGCTCGATGTCACCACAAGCATGTTAACACAAGCGTTCTGGATGATGATAGGTCTGGCAATTTTCGTCGGCTACTACATCGTCAACATCAGAAAGGGCATCGACGTAAAATCAATCTACGCTGAAGTGCCACCTGCTTAAACCTTAATAACTCCTCTTTTTTTTATTCTAATCTTCAAGAGGTTAAAGACGATTGGTCAGAATATACTTCGCAACGGATGTCCACGGCAGCGATCACGTATGGAGAAAGTGGCTGAGCGTCCCTAGTTTTCACAAAGCTGACATACTGATATTAGCTGGCGACTTAACTGGGAAGGCTATCGTACCGATTGTAAAACAATCAGACGGCACTTATTCTAGCAAAATTTTTGGAAGGGAGTGGAAGCTCAAGGACGAGAAGGAAATTGCAGAAATGGAGAAGCGCATCTCTTTCACTGGCTATTACCCACTGATCTGCACAACTGAAGACACGGCAGAGTTGGCCCGAGACAAGCGAAAGATAACAGACCTTTTCCATGAAATGATAGGCAACAGAGTCAAACAGTGGATGGACCTCCTAGTAGAAAAGGTTGATACCAAGAAAACGATGGTTGTAGTTATGCCTGGAAACGACGACGACCTCCTAATAGACCCAGTGATTCAATCGTACGAAGACAAGGGCATAATCTACCCGCTTAACAAAGTGGTTAACCTTTGCTACGACTTTGAGATGATAAGCATGGACTTCACCAATCCAACGCCGTGGGACACTCCGCGAGAATGCTCAGAGGAATTTCTCGAGAAGAAACTGAGAACAGAATTCGCAAGGGTGCACAACTACAGTAAAACCATATGCAACTTTCATTGCCCCCCGTTCGGCTCACGCCTCGACATGGCTCCCAAGTTAACCAAGGACTTGATGCCAGTCTACGTTTTGGGCAAAGTGATGATGGTTCACGTGGGAAGCAAAGCCGTAAAGAAGGTTGAACAGGAATATCAACCAATGCTGGGGCTTCACGGCCACATCCATGAATCGTACGCGTCGGATTACGTTGGCAAGACGCTTGTGGTTAATCCTGGTTCCGAGTACACCGAGGGAATACTGAGAGGCTTCATTATAGACTTGAATGAAAAGGGCATTGAAAGATGGTGGAAGGTAGAAGGTTAAGAACTGAACAAACAATTCACTAAGTTTATTATTTCTATAGTACATTAATCTTGGGTGACCGCGCCTTGACAAATTCAGAAAATGCCCCAAAACCTGACCTAATTGAAGAGGCTCAGAGAATTCTCGAATTCGCGAACAAGAAGAATATAGTAATGAGGCTGTTAGGCGGAGTTGCCATTAAGGTACACTGCCCCTCACATGATTACTTGTTCAAGGTTATGGGTAGAAGAATCCCGGACATAGACCTCGTAACCTACAGCAAGTACCATAAAGAGTTGGCTAAAATTTTCACTGAGCTAGGCTACGAGGAAGACAGAATGATCAGGATGCTTTACTTCGGGAAAAGGTTGATATTCTATGACCATCCGAACAACCGCCATCTCGACATCTTTGTTGATAAGCTTAAGATGTGCCATGAAATAGACTTCGCTGGTCGACTCGAAAAGGACTATCCCACAGCTTCCTTAGTTGACATGTTCCTTTCAAAAATGCAAGTTATCCAACTCAACGAGAGAGATGTCATAGATACGATAGTCCTTCTTCGAGAGCATGAGATTGGTAGCAGCGACAAAGAAACCATAAACAGTGAGTACTTGGCGAAGCTCTTGGCAAGCGATTGGGGATTGTGGAAGACCATAACTATGAACCTTGAAAAGGTCAAGACCCTGCTTACCAAGTATGAGGTTTTAACTGAAACCGACAAGCAAGATGTGCTCGCTAAGATAGACAAACTTTTACAAACGATTGAGAAGGAACCAAAATCAACTCGATGGCGATTGCGAAGCAGTATCGGCGAAAAGAAACAATGGTATAATGATGTGGAAGAAGTCGTACGTTGAAGCAAGGAATTCCTATCTTTTGAAGTCCCTAAAGAGTTATCTACGAAAATTTCGCTAATAGCATCTGGGTCTACTTCTTGGACTTGCTCAAGGCAATAAGGGAAAGGAGAACGATAAGGAAGTTCAAGCCAGACGACATCGAATCGGAGCCTGTGAGGATAATGATTGACGCCGCCCGTTGGGCTCCGTCGGCGGCGAATAAGCAACCGTGGGAGTTCATAGTTATTTCCAAAGAAGAGACCAGAAAAAAGATTGCAGATTTGTACGTGCAAGCGTATTTGAGAGAGGCTGAGGAGCTGCCGAACTCCAAGTATGCGGACGAGCCCTACGTTGACGACTTGGATAAGTTAAGGGAAAAAATATTTAGAATGAAGGACAGACTCAGAGCTCAGTTGGAGACTCCTCCAGTTCACATAGTTGTGTGTGCTGATCCCTCAAGATCGAAATCCTATATCGTCGACACGGCTGCAGCCATCCAGAATATGTTGTTAGCGGCTTATTCTCTAAACTTGGGCACGGCTTGGATTGACATTTCGAGCACTTTGCTAGGAGAATTCTTTGACAAACAAGCCTTGAAAGATCTGCTTGACATCCCAGAGTACATTGAGGCAGTTGCCATCATACCTGTCGGTCATCCAGATGGAACGCCGCCGCGTCCCCCAAGGCACTTTATTCGAGAAGTAGCTCACCGTGAAAGATACCAGATTGTTTAGGCGCATTTGTCGCTCTTGTTTATTCGTGGAGTCTCCCTTCAAAGGAGTAGTTAGCCTGGTTTTCCAAGCCACTTGGTTATCTTAGTCTCTTCTTTTGTTTCAAAAGTGATGCCCATTGGATTGAAGGTTTGATTGAGCGCTGTTGTAAGGTTTCGTATGTAGTCTTCCACGTTTATCTCCATAACGTTTGTCACGCGGTCCACAGGTTTCACGCTAAACTGCTTGCCTCGGTAAATGAATGGCTTGACTTTGATGAATGAAACAGTGTCCCGTTGTTTAACTTGTTTTCCAGAGTCGATGAGTTGAGCGGCGCATTGGTAGGGTTGGGGCAAAACCTTCGATTCGAGCTTCTCCCGTGGGTCATGATACAAGTTAACTGAGTAAACCAAGTCTTTTAGCTCTATTTTTCTGTCCTGCAAATCCTTGATTGCGTTTTGAACGATTGCTACAATTCTAGCCTTAGCTGACTCAAATTCACTCGCGTTTTTGATGTGGCTTAGCTCTTTGACGCAGTTTTTGAAAACTTTTTGAATGAAGTTGGGCGCGTTTGATTTTATGGCTGTCAGCCCTTTCAAATCGGGTGTGCCGTCGGGTAATATGCCGAAGTAGGCTTTCTTAGCCCTTGATAAGACGCATACTGGATAATTTCTTTCTACTGCTAGGTCAAGTCGCAGTTTATCTTTTACAGTCTTAATCAGCCATTCAACCTTGTCTTTTGGCGCGTTTTCTAGGAAGATTGAGTCGGTGTCTCCGTAAACTGGGTGCAGTCCGTTTTGTTCGGCGATGTTCCATGTGGTCTGGAGAGCCCATCGTCCATATCCCGTGATGGATTCCGCTAACGGTGGACAAGCCAAGCCGTGGATGCGAACGGAGACGCCGTAGCTGGAAACTGTTAGGAGTTTGAGCAGCTTAGCTGTGATTTCGGCTTGGTGGCGTTCGTTTTCTGGAAGCGAGTTGTCTTTTGAGAGAGGTTTGAACCAGTGGATGCGCAGGTCTTTGAGGGCGCCTACCAACGCGGCGAGGAAGCCTCTTCTTCTTGTGCAGACGTGGTGTCCAACTTCTGAAACCTTGTTGGCTTTGCATTCTTCGTGGGGGCAGTCTACGGTTTCGTAGGAGAGGTTGTAGCTGTCTATGCAGCTGGGGTATAGGCTCTCGAAGTCGGTTACAACTGTGTTGAAGTAGATTCCGCTTTTGGGAGTGATGGTTAGGGCGCCGGGAACCATGTGGGTTTCTAATCCTCGGCGCAGTTCCTTCGATGTTGGAATCAGCACGTTGTTTCGTCGAAGGTAGTTGTGTATCATTGACTTGAGCCAGTCGCTGACGCTTCGACTGCTGTAAGTGAAAGGGATGGGGAGGTTTACAATTCTTGACAGCGTGAAGGCGGCGAAATATTTGTCAGGATTCAATTCTCCAGCTATGCCTAATTTGTCTGGCTTAACTGGTGGCACCGGAGTTTGAAGCAAACTAAACCAGTGTTCAACCTGTCGGTACTTTAACGGGTCAACATCCCTAATGTGACTGAAAATTGTGTTGAACTTCGCTTTGATGTTCTCAGAAATGCTCAGAAGAGGGGTGAACTGGGCTTCCTGTGTCTTATCATGTTGTGCACCAAAAACTAAGCCGTGGTCGTAGGCGTAGCTGTGGTTGAACTCGATTTCACTTTCCCAGGCGGTCTCGAACTTTTTCGTGGCTTGCTTGAGAAAGTGAGGCTTGTAAACCGTGATTTTGGTTACTTCTCTCGGTTCGTTTGTGTATAGGTCGATTTTTTTGACGATTTCGTCTTCGCCGTATATGCTCCGCATGTTTTCTCGGTCCGTTGCGCTGAGCGGGTGTGGAAGGAAGAAGTAGGGCTTGTACGAGTTGTCTCTGAACTCCTTAATTTCGTTAGACACGGGGTCGAGGAACCTGAGTTTCACGGTGCTGCCTTCGGTTGCAGCGTCCAGGAGATACCAAGCGTCCAACTAGTATCCTTCTCTTAGCTGCTCCTCTATCTGGCTTATTTCACTCGGCGAGGGTGGTCTTGGAAAATTGTAAATCGGTCCGCCTGGGCGTTCGTTGTAGTATGGGCGGTTGCATTCGGGGCAGCCTGAAGTGCAGAATGGCGTGCCTTCTTGGATGATTTGGCGCAGTTGGGCTTTTGGTATGCCGAAGTCTCTTATTCGCTGCTTGTTGTCGAATCTCATGTTTTCGAAGCGTGTTTTTCTATGGATTATGAGGTGTCGTGCCAGTTGAACGCGTCTGTAGGTTTCTATTGGTGGTTGAGGCGTGTTTTCTAGCGTTGTGCCTGTGATGGGTGTGAATGCGAAGAGGCTGGGACAGATGCCGGAGTCTGTGCATTGTTGGATGGTTTCGATTGTTTCTTTTTCTGTTTCTCCTAGTCCTACTATGAGGTGGGTGTAGACTTGGTTTTTGCCGAAGACTTCGACTGCTTCTTTTAGCGCCTCGTGTTGTCTTTTCCATGCGTATGGGCTTTGGGTTGAAGCGCCTTTGACTTTGTCGAACAGTTGTTCTGTGGCTGCGTCTAGGGCTATGCTGATGCGGTCTGCGCCTGCCTCTGCTAATTCTTTGAGCTGCTCTTTGCTGAACGGTGGGCAGGATAGGGAAATTGGCACGTTTGAGGATGAGTGAATCAGCTTGGTTAGGTGTAGGATGTCGTTGAAAGCTGTGGGGTAGTTTAGGGTTTGGATGCACACGCGTTTTACGTTGCCCCTGTGTGCTGATAATGCTATTTCTTCAACAACCTGTTCTGTGGGGAATGCTGGCCAAGTCACTCGTGCGAGCATGTCGGCTCGGCTGGTGCTTGTGCGTGCTTGGGGGCAGAAGCCGCAGTTGGCGAGGCATTTTCCGTCGCGGTATGTGAGCATGTAGACTGTTGTTGGCGGGGCGTCTATCCTACCCTTTATCAGTCCTAGCACTATGGCTGAGCCGACTGAGACTCGGATTTTTTCTGGCACATCCTGTTCAGTGTTCATGTTCGCTTTCGCCAAGCTTCGTTGCAGGTTTGTAATAGTTAATAATGCGGTTTTAATACTTATTCCGAGGGCCGTCCGCCGGCTATGACAAGCGTGTTTTCCTCACTGGAATAATCAGGGAGCAATCTATAAGTTAATTTTGGGCTATGTGTAGCGGGAATGTTATAGAAGATTTCTCCACAAATCGTTAATGCAACTTATCATGTCATAACGCATCATGTTGATGGTGAAAGGAGGTGATAGAATTGAGAAGGAAAATAGTTTTGAAAATAGTTGTTGGCAGTGTTTTCATCTGTTCATTCGTTTTAGCCTTGATGTATCCTGTGATTTCTGCCCGACATAAGGATAAAATGCATTTCTTGCTGTCTCCGAATCCTCATGCCCTTTTCGCTCCACCGTCAGGTAAAGGGGCTGATGTCATGCTTGTGTGGGTTGCAGTTGTAAAGGATAGCACGTTTGGAAGCTGTACTATGGCTCTGGTCGCATATGAGACCTATAATGTAGGAGGCGACCACCACTACTGTGAGTATCACTACTACACAGACAACCTGAAGGCTGGAGAAGTATATGCATACCCAATAGAAAAAACCCGGGCAGGGATACCGATTGTGTGGGAGGCCGATGTTACCATTGCAAGAATCGATGTTACCGAGTCTGAACATCAACTTAACGCCACGGTGACAGTAAAAGGCAAGACGCTCTTTACCGCAGGATTCTGGGCGGACACAAACGCCCCAATAGAATCACGTGTTTCAACCCTAGAAGGGATTCCTTCAGAGCTTTA
>Ga0315309_1000149_pt1 | contig 41795 bp, 44 predicted proteins | sample TDP4_MG_FD_203080 | JGI IMG/M metagenome (GOLD analysis project Ga0315309, IMG submission 203080) | Freshwater sediment microbial communities from Lake Towuti, South Sulawesi, Indonesia - TDP4 | ecosystem: Environmental > Aquatic > Freshwater > Lake > Sediment | place: Indonesia: South Sulawesi...
TGCAGCCTAGGCAGTTCTAGCCTTTCACGCTTTGAAACAACTTCCGGAATTTGGGAACGCGCCCTCCTCAATAGCTCCTCATAGTCATACTTCATCTGTTGGTTCGCCAAGAGAAACATAGGACGTAATCCTATTTAAGACTTGTAACAATAGTTCAAAATGGTTCATAAAATGAGGGAAGTGATTTAGTTGAGGTTGGATGGAAAAGTCGCTTTAGTGACGGGTTCGAGTCGTGGAATTGGAAGGGCTATCGCCTTGGCTCTTGCTGAAGAAGGAGCCAATGTCGTTATTAATTACATTAGGTCAGAGGACGGGGCTCGAGAAGTTGTTTCAAAAATAAGTTCTACGGGGAGAAAAACCTTCGCTGTTAAAGCTGACGTCTCAAGCGTTAGACAAGTTCAAAGTATGGTTAACCAGTGCGTCGAAAACTTTGGTAGCTTAGACATTCTTGTTAATAACGCGGCTGACTTCTCGGTTATGGGGTTTTCCTTGGACAATCCTGATTGGAAGAGTTGGCAGCGAATGGTGGATGTCAATGTTAAAGGGATGCTTCTATGCTCTCAGGTGGCTTCTAGGCGTATGCTAAAACAGAAAAGTGGCAACATAATCAACATCGTAGCCGATTGGGCTGGTGGTGGATTAAGCTACATGCTAACGAAGTCGGCGGGCATACCGTTGACGAGAGGCTTGGCTAGAGCCTTAGCTCCGCACATACGGGTGAACGCAATTCAACCGGGGTATATAGACACTGGCTGGGTCTCAGCACTGTCGGATGAGGTCAAAGAGAAAATGAAAGAAACCACTCCTCTCAAGAGATGGGGACAACCAGAAGACGTAGCCAAAGTGGCTGTTTTCCTAGCCTCTGAGGAGTCAGCCTACATGACTGGGGCGGTTGTCATTGTTGATGGCGGAGCATCAATCAACCCCTGGTCTCCATAACGCATTAAAATCAATAGTGTTAAACAATAGGGCGTGACGTTAGAGGAACGAGCAAGATGGGTTACATTTACCTTTACACAGGAACCGGAGCAGGGAAAACCACAAACGCTTTGGGTTTGGCGCTGCGCTCAATTGGACACAAACGCAAAGTTGTTATAATCCAGTTCTTAAAATGGTGGAAAAACACCGGCGAATACAAGATTCGGAAGACGCTTGCACCATACTACGAGATTTATCAGTTTGGTCGAAAGGGATGGCACGGACTAAACAGCTTAGGCGAAGAAGACAGGAAACTGGCTCATAAAGCGTTAATGTTCGCTGAGAGAATTGTGAAAGAGAAAAAGCCGCATTTGCTTGTTTTAGATGAGATTAATTTGGCTTTGCACTGCAAGCTTCTGGACGTAAAAGAAGTTTTAGAGTTTATTGACAAGATTCCGAAGAAGACCGATGTGGTTTTGACGGGAAGATTCGCCCCAAAAGAGCTCGTGGACCGAGCAGAATTTGTAAACGAAATAATAGACATAAAGCATCCGGAAGAGACTGTAACAACAAAGGGAGTACAGTATTGACGTAATGGAGAGAGAAATTTGAGCGAAGACGAAGCCATCTTCAGCCCATCAGATTTCATTCGCTACGTTGCTGAGAACAGGAAAGTTTCAGTAGACGCCTTGAAAGTTCCTCAACGCCTACTAATGACTTATCAAAGAAGCGCGTATGAGTGCGCAAAGAAACTGATTGATGGAAAGTCCATTGAGTGGCTTTACGGTGAAACCCAACCCTTCTGCGTTGGACAACTTAATGGTGTGGAAATCGGAGTTGGCCGCTTTTGGATAGGCGCGCCAGCCGCTGCCTTTACATTGGAGGAAGCAATCGCATGTGGCGCAAAAACGATATTTGAAGTTGGCGTGTCTGGAGGTCTGCAGACCTTTCTCCAACCAGGCGACATAATTGTTGTAACCGAGGCAATTCGTGATGAAGGAACCTCTTACCATTATCTCCTACCAGAAGTGAAGGTTGAGTCTTCTGTGAAACTGAGAAACAAGCTGATTAAACATCTGAACGAGAGGAAAATCAGACATTTCGTTGGCCCTGTTTGGTCAACCGATGGGGCTTATAGGGAAACACGTGGCAAATTCCGAAGATTTAGAGACGGTGGCGTCTTGGCCGTGGATATGGAAACATCGGCAATATTCGCTGTCGCCAAATATAGGAATGTCGAGGCGGCTTCTGCCCTGGTTATTTCCGATATTCTAAGCGAGAATGGATGGCTACAAGCCTTTGAGCACCAGTCAGTTAGAGAGAGCACGGAGATTCTCCTGAAAGCTGTTCTAGAGGTTCTTTCAGAAAGCTGAAAAGCTCAACTACTTTTGAAAAAGCTTAAAGAAGCCACCGCTGACTTAGTGTTTAATTCTTAGCGGTGAAACTCTTGACTAAGCATAATCACCCCTACATACCAAATTCTCAGCCAGAAATCAAACAAGAAATGATGCGAGAAATAGGCATAAAGAGCATCGATGAACTTTACGCTGACATTCCTGAAAAATACCTTTTAAAAAAGCCACTAAATCTTCCAAAGAAGAACTCGTCGGAGTTTGAAGTTAAGAAGCATGTTGAAGCTCTACTTTCAAAAAACAAGACATGCAACGACATGCCAATATTCTTAGGAGCTGGATGCTGGCACCATTACGTGCCAGCCGTTGTAAAGGAAATAGTGCAAAGGAGTGAACTTCTTACCTCTTACACACCCTATCAGCCCGAGATTTCGCAGGGCATGCTCCAAGCCCTTTTCGAGTATCAGAGCATGATTTGTGAGTTAACAGGGATGGATGTCACCAACTGTTCCATGTATGACTGGGCTTCGGCTTTAGGCGAAGCAGCTCGCATGGCAGCCCGCATAACAGGGCGAAAAGAGATTTTGATTCCAAAGATCATTCGTCCTGAAAGGGCTGCAACTCTGCAGGTTTATTCTGAACCAGTTGGAATAAAAATTGAAGAACTGGTTTATAACAAGGAAACCGGACACATTAGCTTGGAAAGTTTACGGCGGAAAATTTCTGACAAAACGGCAGCCGTTTACATTGAAAATCCCTCTTATTTAGGCTTTATTGAAACACAAGTCAACGAAATTAGCGAAGAAGCTCATGCACACGATGCACTTTTCATAGTGGGCGTTGACCCAATTTCATTGGGAATATTGAAGCCGCCAGGCGAGTATGGCGCCGACATTGTGGTTGGCGAGGCTCAACCTCTTGGAAACTCCATGAATTTTGGCGGTCCGCTTTTGGGAGTATTTGCTTGTCGTGATGATATGAATTTGATTAGGCAGATGCCCGGTCGCATAATCGGGCTGACAACCACCGTGGATGGCAGTAGACAAGGTTTTTGCATGACCTTGCAGACGCGTGAACAGCACATCAGACGAGAGAAGGCAACATCCAACATTTGTTCCAACGAAGCCCTGTGCGCTGTGGCTTCTGCTGTTTACATGGCTCTGTTGGGGCCCCAAGGCCTTCGCGAGCTCGGTGAGACAATAATGTATAAGGCTAATTACACCATGCGTCTGCTATCCGAAATAGACGGAATAAAGACTCCAGTTTTCAGAGCCGCCCATTTTAAAGAATTCACAGTCAATTTCGACGGAACCGCGTCAAGCGTTAAAGACGTTCATAAAGAACTTTTGCGAGGTCGAATTCACGGCGGCAAAGATGTCTCAGAAGAGTTTCCAGAACTTGGCGAAACAGCCCTATACTGCATAACTGAAGTTCATTCAAGGGAGGAGATTGAACACTTGGCAGAGGTTTTGAGGAAGGTTATAACTGTGAGGTGAAAGTGGTGTTTAGGCAATCGAACTGGAATGAGCCGGTAATTTTTAACATCGGGAAGAGCGGGCGGAGAGGACATATTCCACCAGCAGTGGAGGACGAGGTTAGGCGCGTAGTCGGCGATGTAAACTCGCTCATACCGGAAAATTTGCAGCGGAAAAGCCAGATTAAGCTTCCTGAAGTCTCAGAGGTCGAGGTTACACGCCATTTCATGCGATTGTCGGAAATGAACTACGGGGTTGATTCTGGCTTGTATCCGCTTGGAAGCTGCACCATGAAGTACAACCCAAAGATAAACGAGCTGCTTGCAAACTTGCCAACAATCAGCATGCTTCACCCCTATCAAGACGAAAGCACCATCCAAGGCATACTTGAGATTCTCTATACGCTTGAGCGTTGGCTTGCTGAAATAACGGGCACCTACGAGGTTTGTTTGCAGCCCGCTGCCGGAGCCCACGGTGAGCTGTTGGGCACATTGTTGATGCGTGCATATCACAAATTAAACGGAGAGTGCGAAAAGCGAAGCGAAATTATTGTTCCAGATTCGGCACATGGCACAAATCCCGCAAGCGCGGCCATGGCGGGATATAACGTTATCGTTGTTCCATCCGATGATGAGGGCTGTGTCAGTTTGGGTGCTTTGAAGGCGGCCGTTTCTGAACGAACAGCTGGTTTAATGCTTACCAATCCTAACACGCTGGGCATTTTCGAGAGGAACATTGACGAAATAGCAAGAATTGTTCACGAGGCCGGCGGATTAATCTATTATGACGGTGCAAACCTTAATCCACTGTTGTGTAAAGCTAGACCAGGCGATATGGGTTTCGACATAGTGCACATAAACATCCACAAGACTTTCGGAACGCCTCATGGCGGAGGCGGTCCTGGAGCCGGGCCAGTTGGCGTTTCTGGGAAATTGGCTAAGTTTTTGCCTGTTCCCCGAATAACCTTTGATGGTAATCGATATCACTTAGACTATGATAAGCCGCATAGCATCGGAAAAATTAGGAGTTTTTATGGAAATGTCGCAGTTTTGTTAAAGGCTTATGTATACATCTTGAGTTTGGGATATGATGGGTTGAAAGAGGTTGCGGAAGTCTCTGTTTTGAACGCCAACTACCTAATGAAGAAGCTCAAAAGAATTAGGGGTTTGACGCTTCCCTACAACAATGAAAAACCAAGAAAACACGAGTGCATCTTAAGCGCCAAACCCCTAAAAAACGAGACTGGCGTTTCAGCCTTAAACATTGCAAAACGCCTGTTGGATTACGGATTGCACGCGCCGACAATTTATTTCCCGCTTATTGTTGACGAGGCGTTGATGATTGAGCCTACAGAAACATTTGAGAAAGAGGAACTCGACCGATTCGCCGAGGCTATGCAAAAAATCTGCGAAGAGGCTTACAAAAACCCAGAGACGGTTTTGAAGGCACCGCATAACACTGCTGTTTCGCGGCTGGATGAAGTAAAGGCTTCGCATCCAAGAACCATGGCTTTAAGCTGGCGCACGTTTTTAAAGAAACGTTAGCAAATAGCCATGGAAGTTAATTATTTTTTCTTGTTTGGCCTTCTCTTATTATTGGCAATAGGTTAGTTTCGGTATCTAAGTTAATCAAATCAGGAAGTTGATGTTTCAATGAAATGAATAAAAAGGTGGGGGTTTATGGGCCTGTTTCTCCGTAGTGTAGTGCCGCTGTGTATATGTCTTCTATGTCGATTATGCTGTCGCCGTTTATGTCTAGGTTGGGCTTGTAGCCCGGTTGTCCGGACATGCTTCCATAAGCTAATGCGATGCTGTATATGTCTTCTATGTCAACAATGCCGTCAGCGTTGATGTCGCCCACAATTGTCACGAGAAAGGTGGTACCGACGCGTATGTTATCGTTCGGTCTTGCGTCGTCTGGCATGAGGGCATAAGCCCAAACCTTGTAGTTTCCTTTCTTTAATTTTGATGTGCTGAAGGTGTAGTTTATTGTTGTTGAACTGAGTACGGGTAAGGTGACGTTTTGGTGTAAGCCGCAGAAGGTCCAAACTGTAAAGGTGTCCGTGTAGTTTCCATTGTTCTTTAGAGCTACATGGATTGTAAGGTTATAACCTAGGCATACGATCGTCTTGGATGGAGAAACGTTCGTTATAGCTATGTCGTGGGTAGGCGAAACGTATGGGAAGGCTAGCTGCGTCATGAAGAAGCTCAGAGCTAACATAATGACCAGAGCTTTACCCGCAGACTTCTCCATTTTTCCTTTTGCATCCATACTACTCGTCCTCCTCAAACGCTCAACAGGAGTCTTGAGACGTTTCGGGTCTATTGACAGGCGAATCGATAATCGACTTGCTGAATTGATTAGGGGACTGTGATGATCTCTGGTTCAATGTATTCGACATCCATGCTGGTTCCGACGCCTTCTGCGACATCCAACTCCTTTATTTCTATTCCTAGTTCCTTTACGATTGCAGCTGCTATTGCGGGTGGGACGCCTGACTCTATCAATGTACTGTTTATGCATTGTCTGATCATTTTTTCTGGGTCTCTTATTTTTTCCAGTGGGCCCCATGATTCGAGTGGGGGCATCCCAGAGTATGTCCAAATGTCTTTGCCTTGGTTTAGCGTCCAGATGTATATGTCTGTCGAGTCTACTACATAATCACAATTGAGGTCGCAGTCAGGGTTCCAGTTGGGGTCACCTGGGTGTGAGCCGTATGCGGCCAATATCAGATCCAAGTCCTTGTAGTTGATGTATCCATCGTGGTTTACGTCTCCCATGCTCCAGAATGTTTCCCACACTGAAGAGTTTAGGTGCGGAAAGCTCCGTATTTTCACGATTTGCTCCTTTATGGTGCAAGGTTTAAACCAGTCTGGCCACGTCCATCCTTCTGGACGCTGTGCTGGAGGCCACATGTAATCTAGGAATGCATACCACTCCGAGATCGGTGGAAGCAGGGTGAACTGGATTGTCTCCTTGGTAGTGCAATTCAAGAAATCAAAGTATCTGGCTACAACGGCTATATCCTTAATATCAACGTTTGGAACTGTTAGATTCAATGCATTTCTCACCTCTGATTCTAAGTCCCCAGGGTCAAGTTCTGGTGGGATTCTTGGACGCGTAATTGTGTAGAGTGTGTTATACTTCAGATTTAGTCCTGGCGGAGGCGGATGGTACGTTCCTGGCTCGCATGTAGGCCATCTTATGTGGAAAGTTATCTTGTTAACCACATCCACGCCCACCTTGTCATAGACAGCCACTACGTTAAGCTCGTATGGACACTCGATGACCACGAAGCCCTTAAAGAACGACTCGCAAAGTAGATGCTTGACTGGTTGAAGTGTGTCGTCAGGCCAGCTGCATATATCCTCCCAGTCTATTTCGAAACCCTTGTTGGGCGGAACCATAAACATATATTGTTTTGAAGTATGACCGTCGAATCCCAATGTTTCACTAAGGTTCTCAGGCCAGACCTTAACGAAGTACTTCGTGACATTGACCCAGTAATGGTTGGGATTGAACACGTTTATGTGCGTCGTGGTAAAGGTTTCCACAGGAACATTCAAACTTGGAAAGTGTGCGCCGACAAGTTCGCTCTGCCATCCGTATTCAAACTTTGCCTTATACCTATAAAACGGTCGCTGTTGAACAGTGCCATTTTCCACATTGTGTCCAATCGTAATCCCTTCTGAGTTTATCAGTATTGTATGGTGGAGAACTAAACTGCTTGAGCCAGGCGCAGTGCAGTGAAATGTGATGTATGCCAATACGCAACCTCCACTGGTTCCTGGTGGCGCCATAAGAGCGCAAGCCGTCATAATCTCTCCATGAGTGTTGTCTATGATGGGAGGTGGAAAAATGGTGGGTTTGGTTCCATTAGAGCTAAGGAACGGGCCTTCGGTAACGCTGACGCATTGCATTAGATTGGGATCAAAGGTCATATTGAACTGCCAAGAGTACAGATCGACAACATTGCGAATTCTCACGTTGACCGTGAAATTTGTGCAGGGCACTACCTGCAAATATGAAGGTTCCACGTAAATCGTCTGATGCTCAGTTGTTGAACTCGCAAATAGTCGTAACGCCACGAAAGACGCAGAAACAACGCAAGCTATCAGCAGTATCGATATCAACACCTTTCTGTTTCTTATGTTAATTTTTCATTCCTCCTTTCTTTGGAAGATTTATTTCATCACGCCACACACTCGGCGCTCCGAAAGGGAGAGAATCAAACGAAACTCTAGAATGCACCAACCAAACAATGCATAACATTATTTGAAATCTCCCCTCTCTCCTCGTCTAATTAAAGTTTCCTTTATATATATAATTTATGAAAAAATCTTCTTTGTTACTCCACACTCTTAGAAGGGACAGTGACAATCCTCTTTGAATGATCGACAGTGTGTCTTGAGTAATGTTTTGCCACGTAAGGGGCAAAGCTCGTAGCCCGTACATGAAATAGTTTATTAGACACGTTATGCCCTAAAAACCAGAAGCAGTGAAAGAGGATGAAAAATGACAGATTTAGAGGATAAGATCCGAGAACAGGTTGGTAAGGTTGTCGACCCTGAGACTGGCTTGAGTTTCGCTGAAATGCACATGATCAAAGGCGTTAGTGAGGAAGAGCCAGGCGTAGTAAAGGTGGAGTTTATCCCCTCAAGTCCCTTTTGCCCCATAGCCTTCAAACTGGCTATGGATGTCAGAAACGCTGCTTTAAAGGTTGCAGGCGTAAAGAAAGTCTTGGTCTATTGTCGCGGACATATGATGGAGCAGCGGATTAACGAAATGGTGAATAAAGAACAGCAGAGATAGCAAATAATAAAACTTTAGAGATTTCTTACCTTTCTTATGCGAGTGTTGAAGCTATGAATGTAAAGGGTGTGCATGAAATACATTGCTGTGGCGCCCGCGTAAGAATTTCAGAGAAGGGCGTGAAGGTTTTAACCAAACCTACGGTTGATTATTGTCCTCTCCACGAGGCTTTGTATGGAACTAAAAAGATTGATGCTGAAGCCGTGCGGAAAAGCGTGGAAATGAAGATTGCTGGTTTTGGCTTCTGCTGTGGAAATCGCCTCTTCGACGCTGAGCCTGTTGTGGCTTATGGCGCCTCTGAGATGATGCGCGTTTGGCTTGAGAAGAGACTTATTGACTGTGCGGTTGTTGTTTGTGAGGGAGCTGGAACAGTAATAACACCAAACGGAAGGCTCGTGCAATCCATCGGCGCACGTTTAACAGGCATAATCAAAACTTCACCCATCCAAGAGATTATCAAAAGTGTCGAAGCGGACGGCGGAGTTATTTTAGACAAGGCGAACGCTAAAATCGACCAGTTTGAAGGCGTTAAACGAGCCTTCGATTTAGGCTTCAAACGTGTTGCCGTGAGCGTTGCAGGCTTTCAAGCTAAAGCCATAAGTGAAATCAGAAAAATTGAAGCCAGCGAAAAAGCGGATGTTTTGGTCTTTTCAGTCTGCAACACTTGTGTGGGAAATGCGGATGTGGAACACCTAGCTAAGGCTGATGTTGTCTGTGCCAGTGCTTCGAAACTGATTCGAAAAGAAACTGGCAACAAGGCATTGCTACAGTTAGGTGTGACAATTCCAGTTTATGCCTTAACTGAGAAAGGCAAAAGGCTTGTTTTGGCTTATTTATCAGAGTTTAAAGACAAACTTGTTGTCTTCAGAACGAACAAGTTGCCATACCAAGCGGAAAATAAAGGCCCAAAGCTTAAGGACTATCAAGACAACCAAAAGCCTTAAGTGTCTTTACAATGTTATGTGTTTTGTCAAATAATATAGGTGTTGAATTAGTTTGGCTGTTGAAGGTTTTTCAGGAAGCAGACAACCAGTAGACGTGAAAGTAGGCGAATTGACCCCGGCTTCTAGAGCCGTAAACGTTACAGCAAAGGTGGTCTCAAAGAGCGAAGTCAGAAACATCGCCACTGGAAGAGATGGGGCACCACACCGCGTCTGCGATGCCTTAGTCGGCGACGAAACAGGCTGCGTCTACCTAACTCTTTGGGACGATAACATCGAAAAGGTGAACGAAGGTGACACTATAACCGTAGGAAACGGCTATGTAACTCTTTTCAGGGGTAACATGCGACTGAACGTTGGCAGATATGGCACTCTGGTAGTTGCTGAAGAAGCATTAGCAGGCGAGGTGAACACCGAGAATAACTTGTCTACCAAGGTTTATGAGCAGCAGAGAAGACCATTCAGAAGAAGAGAGTTCGGCGGAAGAGAAAGAAGAGGCGGGTACAGACAAAGAAGATACTAATCTGCGCTAGTTCGTCTTCTTAGGTGAAGAAGGTAGTCGTAAGCTCCGCTCTTTCTTATTCTTTTAATTTTCTACTTATAACTTCACATTGCCGCTTTTCCTTAGAGCCTACCACAACATTTAAAACTCAATGTCCGAAACAACAACATCTCATCAGAGGGAAAGCGATAATGCCAAAATCAAAAAAGGAAGAAAGAAAACCAACAGTTGAAGAGTTGTTGGCTAAAGCCAAGAAACCATCGCAATTGTCTCCGCCAATGCACAAGTTTTATGAAGGAAAAATCCAGGTGATGCCGAAATGCGCCATAGCCAGCCCAGATGACTTCGCAGTATGGTACACGCCTGGCGTGGCTGCCCCATGCCGGGAAGTCCAAGCAGACAGGGATAAGTCCTTCGAGCTTACAAACCGTTGGAACTATGTAGCCGTAGTATCAGACGGCACACGCGTACTGGGCTTAGGCGACATTGGTCCAGAAGCAGCCATGCCAGTCATGGAAGGAAAAGCCTTACTCTTCAAATACTTAGGCGGTGTAGACGCCTTTCCTATTTGTTTAAAGACCAAAGACCAGGAAGAAATAATCCGGGCATGCGAACTCATCGAGCCATCCTTCGGAGGCATAAACCTAGAGGACATAGAGAAGCCAAAGTGCTTCTATGTTCTGGAAAAAACAAGAGAACGCCTGCAGATTCCGGTTTGGCACGACGACCAGCAAGGCACAGCCACAGTGATACTGGCTGGATTGATAAACGCCTTCAAAACAGTGGGCAAAAAACCCAAAGAAAGCCTAATAACCCTGGTAGGCGCGGGTTCAGCCAACATCCGAACAGCCTACGTCCTCATAAGGTGGGGAATGAAATCAGGCAACATAACAATGGTAGACACTAAAGGCGTAATATACCCAGGCAGAAAGGACATAACAAAAGAGGAAGACCCATGGAAATACGACCTAGCCCAAAAAACAAACGCGGAGGGCAGGAAAGGCGACATATCCGAAGCCTTCAAAGGCGCAGACGCGGTTGTAGCCGCATCAAAACCCGGACCGGGCACGATAAAGAAGGAATGGATAGCCACAATGGCTGACAGATCAATAGTTTTCGCCTGTGCAAACCCCATACCCGAAATATGGCCATGGGAAGCCAGAGAAGCCGGAGCTCACATCGTAGCCACAGGAAGAAGCGATTTCCCAAATCAGGTCAACAACAGCCTAGGCTTTCCAGCCATCTTCCGAGGCGTCCTAGACGTTAAGGCAAAGACAGTAACAGACGACATGTGCATAGCAGCAGCCCAAGAACTAGCAAAGTTCGCAGAAGAAAGGGGGGTTCACGAGGAGGACATTCTGCCAAGAATGGAGGAATGGGAAGTTTATCCGCGTGAAGCCGTGGCGTGCGCTTTGAAATCCATAGACCAGGGTGTAGCCAGAATCAAGCCAAGCAGACAAGAGCTTTATGAAAAAGCTTTGGCGATGATTCAAAACGCCAGAGAATCCTTGAAAATGTTAATGAAAAGGGGATTGATAAAGAAACCGCCACCAGAAGAGGAGCTACTTAAGTAGACTAGGCTGAATCAGACCACACATGGCACAAAAACACTGAAATCTCCCATTTTCGCCCCCTAAATTCAGAAAATTATTTAAACTCTTCCACAGAACATAGAAGATAGGAGAAAATAATATGCGCTCGGATTACGCCCTATACGTAGTAGCACTAATATTCTTTATTATAACAGGAATCGGCGCGTATACGCTGGAAGAACCACAAAGATTATGGGTTGTATCAACAGCAGTGCTGGGGTTCTTTTTCATAGGCCTTGGCTATACCCAGAGACCAAAACCTCAAGCCCCTATAATCGAAGCACCGCCACCCGCACCTGCACCAGCCCCAGCGCCTCCGACAATCGTAGAGCCTATCAAAGAAGAAAAAACTGAAGTCATTGCAGAAGTTGCGCCTCCAACCATGGAACTTACTGAAGTTAAGGGGATTGGAGAGAAGCGGAAGGAGCAATTAAAGGCTTTGGGCATAATTAGTGTTGACGATTTATCGAGGGCTTCAGCCAAAGACTTAGCTGAAAAGTTGAAGATTTCGCCGAAAATCACTGAAAGATGGATTGAGAACGCAAAGAGGCTTCTTGAAAAATCCTGAGAAGGCACGTTTAAAGCTCTGGTTTACAATTTCAAGATTCTTATTATATTCCTCCTCTCCAGCCTTCTTAATGCGTCTAGAAACTCGTTCTTTTTCTTGCCAGTTAACTTGAAGTTTTGAAGCATATCCTTTATCGGCATTTCAGGTTTTCCGAGCCTTGTGTTTCTTTTGTAGAGATGTTTTACTATGAGCCTTTCTAGTCTACCACACCTCCAAGTGGTGTTGCGGATGAGAACAACGATTGCCTTGACAAGCCTCTGAGTTTCACTGTTTCTTTTTTCAATCAAGACTTTTTCACAACTAATATTCTATCACAAACGTTTTTAGGGTTTTTGTTTAAAACTCAAATGAAGTGTCAAGTTGGAGGAGAACTAGTGTGTTAGAGGGACATGCTGGAAGAATGTGTTTTTCCCGAATACTCGAAGGCGAGGACTTGGCTGAAGCCGTTAAGAAAAGAGTAGAAGAAAGCGGAGTAAAAGCGGGAATTTTCATGCTGATTGGAAGTCTAAAAGACGTGACATTGGGATACTACAAGGAAGGGCAGTACAAGTCTACCTGGTTGGGTGGTCCTTTAGAAATAGTTTCGTGCATGGGGAATATATGCGTTGACGAAGAAGGCGAAGTGGTGATTCACGCGCATGTGGTGGTCTCGAATGAAAAGGGTGAGGCGTTTGGCGGTCACTTGATGAAGAATTCCCACGTGGGAGCAACTGCGGAGCTGGTAATAATTGAAGGAGTAGGGGTGAACTTACAAAGAACTTTTGACGAAAAAACAAAGCTAAGACTGTGGAGCTTGGGCTAAATCCTTCTTTAGGTGTATTCCATGGGCGTTTCCATAATAGCCTTTGAGTCTAGCAATCTTTTGGTACCCGAGTTTTCGATAAAGCCTTAAGGCGGCTATGTTGTCCTCTCGCACTTCGAGACGAAGCGTTGTAACGCCCTTTTCCTTGAAAATGTCTTCAATTTCTCGCAAGAGTCTTTGAGCAATTCCTTTTCTGCGGTGGGACGGCGAGATGTCTATTGTGAGTATGTGCCCAGTTAATGAGCTTCTTTCAGCGTATATCATGCCTATAATGAAACCCGCTATTTCGCCGTTTACTTTGGCAACCAGACCCACGGAGTTATTATCCGTCAACAAATGTGCAATTTGTTGCTTTGCAAAAGCCTCTTTCTCAAAGCACTCCGTTTCAATCTTATATAGCCTGTCCAAATGCCTTATAGACGCATCTTCTATTGTTACTTTCATTTAGAACATCATCTCGACATGAAAGTGAAAGCAAGATTTAGGCTTTTCCCGCTTTATTGGTGCTCGTTGCAGTTATGGTTTTGATTTCAAGCCATTGCTGTGCCGCAAACCCTATAAAAAATCTGAGCCACACGGTTAAAATTCTAATCAAGATTGTTGCAGTTGCGCTTATGTCAAGTGGAATCCCCATCAAAGCGTAAAGCGTTGTCATTGTTATTTCGGGAAGCCCCATCTCAAATGGAACTCCTAACGGGATGGATTGAACGGCTGCAACTATGGAGGATATTATAATCACTACGCTCCAATCTATCGGAAACTTGACGGATCTAAAAACGAGGTAAGAAACGCTTAGGTTAAGGAGCCACGCAAGAACGTAAAAAAACAACGACAAGAATAGGGTTTTTGGAGTGTGCCAGAACTCTCTTATTGAATCGTGGAACATCCTCGCCGCCGTGTGCACGTCTTCCCTAATCTTTGTCAGTTTCCAACCTCCCCTACTTACACGTCCTAAGAGCCTTATCACGGCGTCAATGACCCTCAGTGTCCATGCTTCTTTAACGCATAGAAGAATCAAAAGTGCCAGAAAAAATGTTGTTAAAATGGCTAGGAGCAACGTGATGTTGAGCACGATTCCGCCGACTTGTCCTCTAACGAGTAGAAGGCATATGCCTATTAATAGGTTTGCAATGTTTATGCCCATGCCCATAAGTCTTTGGGCGATAACAGAAGCGACAGCTTTTCCGCTGGTTCCGTTCTGCTCCCTTGTAACTAAGTATACCCTTGAAATTTCTCCGCTTATGGACTCTGCTGGAATCACTATATCCATGAATACTCCGTACCAAACGTAAAGGAAAGATTTCACAACGGAGAGTTTCACTGAAAGAAAGTTGAGCAAAGTATGCCATGACAGTGAAAAGAAGAACGCGTCAAGAATCGTGAAGGCTACAGCCAGAAAATAGATAAATAGATCGATGCGCTGGGCGGTTGCAATTATTGTTGGAATATCTATTCTGAAGAAGTAGAGATATATGAAGAAAGCTATTATGCCCAGTGCTGGCAGAAGGAATGTTTTCCAGGTGACTTTGAACTTAGTTGAAACCATTACGGCTCGCACCTGATAGTGAAGCAAAAGGACTTAGAGCCTAATTATATATTTTACCCATTTCCACGATAAGATAGCCATTTTTCAAGCAAATCTCCTGTTTTCCATCTTAAGATTTAATTATCCGGCGCATTGTTCTTTAATCGGTGCTGTTGAAATTGAAAGGCGTTCATTTTCTCCTCACGTATAGATGCGACTTGGAATGCGACCACTGCTTTGTTTGGGGAAGCCCCAAAGCCAAAGGGGTGTTCACCCTCAAGCAGATAGGGAATATTTTAACAGAGGCGAAGAAGCTAGGAACCGTGAATTACGTTTCAATAGAGGGTGGTGAGCCCTTTCTATACTATCCGATTATGGTCAAGACTGTCAAGGAAGCAGTAAACCTTGGTTTTCACGTGGAGATTCTTTCCAACTGTTATTGGGCTGCTTGTCCTGAAGACGCTGTGGAATGGCTTCTTCCAATAGCCGAAGCCAAAGATGTTGAACTAAGCCTGAGCAGCGACCTTTATCATGGGGAAACCTGGAAAACGGTAGAGGCGGAAAACGCCGTGAAAGCTGCAAACGCTTTGAGCATAAAAGCTGGAGTGATCGCCGTTAAATATCCGAACGCTGAAGCCCCATGTCCAAATGAGATTGAAGGTGCGAAGGTTGGTTTATGGGAATTAATGTACAAGGGCAGAGCCTTCTCAAAATTGACGGAGAAGGCAAACAAAAAACCTTGGCGTGAATTCACAAAATGTCCATACGAAGACTTCACTAATCCAGAAAGAGTTCACATAGACCCCCTTGGCTACGTACACGTTTGCCAAGGCATATCAATCGGCAACGCCTGGCAGAAACCCCTCTCAAAAATAATCGCAGAGTACAATCCTAATGAGAATCCGGTTCTTGAGCCTCTAATTCGTGGCGGTCCCGTAGCATTGGTTGAAAAGTTCGGTCTGCCGCATGACGAAGTCTATGCCGATGCGTGTCACTTATGTTCCGCTGCCCGCTGCTTGCTACGAAATAAATTTCCAGACATATTAGCTCCAGACCAGATGTACGGAGAACTTGAATAAGCGGCACATTAAAATTTGAGAAATAATAAAAGCAGTCATCTCCAAAAAGAACTCACGGTGACAGACCGTTGTTGACGCGTGAAGAGGCGTTTGACCTGGTTAAGAAGTATGTAACGAAAAGGAACGTTATTTATCACATGCTTGCCGTTGAAGCTATAATGCGAGGCGTGGCAAAACACTTCGAAGAAGACGAAGACAAATGGAGATTGATCGGCTTACTACACGATGTTGATTACGAAAAGACTGAGGCTGCGCCAGAAAAGCACAGCCTTTTGGCTGAAGAAATCTTGAAAGGGCTTGTGCCCGACGAGTTTATAAAAGCCATAAAAACCCACAACTTCCGACACACAGGTGTAATGCCAGAAACCCGTATGGAGAAGGCATTAATTGCTTCTGATTCGATCTCTGGTTTGCTGGTTGCGTGCGCTTTGGTTATGCCTTCTAAGAGGCTGGCAGACGTTAAGGTTGAAACTGTTGCCAAAAAGTTTAAGGATAAAGATTTTGCAAGGGGGGCGGAAAGGGAAAGAATCCTCGTTTGCGAGGAAATCGGAATCCCGAGGGAGAAGTTCTTCGAAATCGCCCTAAATGGACTAAAAAACATCGCTACAGAGATAGGTCTATAGAATTCATCATTCATTCTTACTATCTCTATCTAGTTAACTTTCTGAAATTATGGTTGAAGCAATACCATAACCAGAAAATGTCAAAAGCGAAAGAAGTTAAGTATAGAGCAATTAAATAAATCTATAAGAAACAAAATCACTTAGAATGTGGTTCGAAAACCATGATTAAAAGCTTTCAGATTAAAAATTTTAAATCAATACAACATTTGAAGCTGGATTGCAGAAGGGTAAACCTCTTCATAGGAGAGCCTAACACTGGAAAATCAAATATCCTTGAAGCCATAGGACTCCTATCCCACATTTACCACGGGGATCTTGGACGTTTCGTTAGGTTGGAAACCATGAGAGACCTTTTCTATGATCACATTCTAGAAAATAAGGTAAGTATAAGCTTTGATGAAAAAGTTTTAGAAATAACATTCAAAGAAGGACTTTTCACGGGAAGATACTATGATGGAAAAGCTCACTCCCGAATCTTTGACTATGGTTACGTAGTTTCGGGGCCGAAACAAACAAGCCACCCCGATTTTTCCCAATTTAAATTCTACAGGTTTGCCGTGATAGAGCGTTTCCCGATTCAACAATCTGAATTTCTCCGTCCGCCAGATGGTGACAACCTTTTATCGGTTATTTTGACTCGTAAAGAGCTAAGAACACTTACTAAGAGAATATTTGATCAATTCGGACTTACACTAGTTTTTGAACCGCAAGAAGGTAAAATAAAAGTGCAAAAACAACTTGAGGACATTGTAATTGCCTTCCCGTACTCGTTGGCTTCTGAGACTCTTCAAAGAGTTGTCTTTTATCTTACGGCTATTTATTCCAACAAAAATTCGATACTTGCATTTCAAGAGCCAGAGGCTCATGCCTTCCCGTACTACACCAAATACCTCGCGGAAATAATAGCCTTAGACAAAAACGAAAACCAATACTTTATTTCAACCCATAACCCATATTTACTCCTTTCAATGCTAGAGAAAACTTCAAAAACCGAAATAGCCATTTTCAATACATATTGGGAAAACCACCAAACAAAGGTAAAAGCTCTAACCGAAGACGAAATCAAGGCAGTTCTAGAAAAAGGAATAGACATATTTTTCGACATCGAAAGATTTCAGGTTAAACGGGGAAGATAAACAGAATGTACTTTGTGGAATGTAAGCCGGACGCTATCCTAATAAAATCCCTAACCCTTACCTCAAGAAAAAACATTCAACACGCCGGAAACAAGTCCGAACTTATCAAGAAACTTACAGAGCGATATACCAACTCAAAAGGAGTTATTGACGAAGATCCTTGGAGCAACCAACCTCCGCACATGCGCAAATTCGGAGAAAAACAACACTTTACCCCTCATGGCCTCAAAATAATGCATCAAACAAACAAAAATAACATGTTAATAATTCTATGTCCAAGGCTAGAAGAGTGGATACTTAAAGCCACGCAAGAAGCCAAAATAAATCTTAAAAGATACAGCTTACCCAGCGACCCAGTAAAACTGCACCAGCAAATAAACATTCAAATGGATAGATTCCAAGAATTGGTAGAAAACTTAAAAACCAAAAGTAACCGACTGAAAGAACTGAAAAAGCACTTGAAACATAGAAGTTGACTTTTTATTCATTAATGACTTCGTATTCTTGCTCGTCTTTTACGCCTACTCCTAGCTCAACAGCTCGGCGTATCTGAGTGTAACTCCACGGGTCATCCCCTAAACTGGCGCCTTCAAAACTTTCAATCACTTTTAGTGCTTCAACATCTATGGCTATTCTGTCGCCAGAAGCAAGCACAACGCCTGGATTTCGCGTTTCACCGCTTGCAGGACCACCTCTAATGAAGCATTTTCTTCCATCCGTGATTATCAAGTTCGGATTTACAACCAAGTTCAAGTCTGCGATTTTCTCCTCCAAGTTCCTCATGTGAAGCGCGACTCTTTCGCTGGGCTTCATGAAGCCAACAGCCAATTTTAGGCTGAAGGTAAACTTCGCGAACCTGTGCGTTTTCATACAGCAGACATAAACGAGCTTCTTTCCTTTTAACGCTGTTTCTGGCAAACTAACCTCTCTAAGGTATTCGCCACCTGTTGAAATCTTCACCCATCTACCTTCATCAAAAAAATCAACTTCTGCCCCCGCCTCTTCAGCTTTCGCAATCATTCCAGCTTCCTCCAAAACCTTTCGAGTTGAAAGCGACACCATGGACGACTCGCCGAGAACAACCTTCGCAGCACCGTGTTCATACAACAGCTCAATAACCGCCTTAACAAATTCCGGGTCGCTTGAGGCAGGAGGCGGATCAGCGGTGTTAAAGTTCGGCTTCAAGAGAATCTCGTCGCCTTTTTCAACAATTTTTCCAAAGCCGCCGATAAGATTCACAGAATGAAGAATGCTCTCCTTAACATTGGGCGAAGCGGCTACTTTGCTAACCAACACCTTGCCTTTTTCCCTGAAAGGGTTAGGCATGACCATGCCAATTTTGGTGCCAACCGACACGCTAAGTCACCAGACAGAATACACTAATGAAGCACAAATTTTAGCGTTTTCATGGGCAGGCTGTCAGATTGAAGTGTATCAAAAGTTTAATCTATATTCCAAACCCAAACAAGGAAACCAAGAATCGCAAAACATCCCGATTAATTTCTATGCTTCATTAAGTCCGTAAAATCCTTAAAATCTACAGCACTTCCTCTGAACTTCTTTATAATCTCTCGTAATGTTTTATCACAAGAAACCAAAGTAATCCCGTTTTTGATTGCTGTTTCCCCGATAAGTGCGTCTCTGATGTTGTTTTCCTCTTGTAGTGGTTTCTTTTCATTGAGCTCTTCAAAAATTCCAGAATATAACTGACCGTCGCTGAGTTTTGCAAGGTCAATTCTTGAAACATCAACAACTGCCGATTCGGTAGCAATTACGTTTCTAGGTATCTTTTTGAATATATCCATTAACCTTTCACGTAATTCTGCGTTTGGTGTTTTATTCAGTTCATCGCTCTGTATATGAGTCATAAAATACTCGTACTCATCTTTGCTCGACAAAATATTATCTTCCAAAGTTTTCTCACTTAAGATTTTGCCGAAAATACATGTATCAAACATAAACTTACTTTTAGAGGACAGGATTGCTCACGTTTTATTTTAAGCTCAAAAATGTGTAAGTTTATTTAAATTTTTTGGTTTTGGGGTTCAACCTATATAGGTTCAACCTATATATAAGGGGGGTCTAGTCACGCCGAGCACACAGAAACTGCAAAGGGCTATACTATGTATCTGTCTGCTTTCTCAAAGTCCTTCACTATCTCCATCACCCGCTTTGGAGCATTAACACTCTCAAGCGGAATGCCTCTAAGCAGAGACCATGGGCTTCTCTTGGCAACCACCGTAACAATGTAATCCTCCCCAAAGCACTTCTTCGCAATTTCATAAACCATCCGCCTGACCTCAACATCAGAAAACTCGCCCAGAGCGTGCAGATACTCGTGAAGCAACAAGTTATAGATCAAGGCGTTAACCACAAGTTTAGACTCAAGGGCAGCCTCAACAATCTGAACCAAACGCCTATTCAAAACAATGTTGTTTGTTCCCAGCGAATGATAGGCGCCAAGCTGAAGGGGCAAATCATCCAGAAAAAGCATCATCCCACCCCTACGCACCTGCAAAGAAAAATCGACGCTATCCTTAACAATCTCCCAGACTTCACCATAACTCTTAGCGTTTTCCAAACGGCTGCGATACCCCGCAGCAATTGAAGATTCACTCATTCCGACCTGTGCCTTCCACTAATATCTGCTACCTCACTCGCCACTTATATGAAATGCGGAACGCTTCAGATATCCTTCGCCAGCTTTTTTATTAATGTACGCTAAGTCTGTCCCAAAACACATAAAGGACTGAAGCCAAATGGTTAGAAATGACAAGGAGGAAAGAGCGAGATGGCAGGCATAGTCCTCGTTAGAGACGTCATGTCCAAAGACGTGCGAGTGGTGCGACCAGACACAAGCGTAAAAGAAGTCGTAGCCACCATGAACAAGTTCGACATAGGCTCCATAATAGTTGTGCAGGGCGACAGACCAGTAGGCATCATAACAGAACGCGACATCCTCAGAAGACTGGTGGAGCCATGCCTAGCGCCGGAAACCCTGACAGCAAGACAAGTGATGACAAGCCCCGTGCTCACAATAAGCGAAACAGCCAGCATAGAGGAAGCGGCCAAACTGATGGCGAAGAAAAGAGTAAAGAGACTTCCCGTCATGAACGATGGAAAGCTCGTCGGCATAGTAACCTTCACAGACATCGTAACCAACGTGCCGACCATGCTCTCCCTGCTAGAAGAGCTCATAAGACCCTACCGCCGTTCATACTAAAATGGCACAAGAAGAAAGACGATGAATATAAACCAACTAAAATTCTGGCTTAGACTCACCTAACTTCCTATCCAGACATGCCTTAACAAAACCATAATATTCCGGATCTGGTCTTCCAGGACGACTCTTGAATTCACCGTGAAACTGTGATGCCAAAAAGAAGAAGCTGCCTGGCAGCTCCAAAATCTCCATTCTTCTCCTATCTGCACTTCTTCCAGAAAACACCAAGCCGTTCTTCTCCAGCGTTTCCAGATAGTCAAGGTTAACCTCGAACCTGTGGCGGTGACGCTCGTAAATCTCCTCACTTTTATACAGCGTATATGCTATGGTGTCTGGTTTCACAACTATCTTGTGAGCCCCCAACCGCATAGTAGCTCCCTTATACTCTATCTCCCTCTGCTCAGGCATCAACGCAATCACCGGATAGGGCGAATCTGGGTTGATTTCTGTGCTGTTGGCCTCTTTCAAGCCGCACGCGTGACGTGCGAATTCTATCACGGCTAGTTGGAAACCATAACATATGCCGAGAAACGGAATGTCATTCTCCCTTGCGAACCTGATTGCCATTATTTTTCCTTCAGTGCCCCTTGGACCAAAACCGTAGGGCACGAAAATTCCGTCGAGATCCCTCAGAATTTTTATGCTCTCCGGGTTCTGCTCAAACTTTTCAGCCTCTAAGAAATGGACACAAACCTTTGTTTTGCAGGCGGCTCCCCCATGCCGTAAAGCCTCGCACATGCTCACGTAGCTGTCTGCTAACCCAGCGTACTTACCAACCAGAGCGATTTTCACTTCATGCTTCGGATTCAATATGGCGTCCACAAAATTTTTCCAATCTTCAAAGTCTGGCTTGCTATCCGAAAACCCAAGCCTCTTAAAAATAAATTCGCCCATTCCTTGCTCATCCAAAATGAGCGGAACTTGATAGATCGATTCGACGTTGTAGGAGCAGAAAACAGCGTTCTCAGGTATCGTTCCAAACAAGGCTATCTTCCGCAAAGCCTCGGAATCTATCATTTCAGGACATCTCGCAACTATTGTGTCGGGCTGAATGCCGATGCGCCTCAACTCGTTAACGCTATGCTGGAGAGGCTTAGTTTTCATCTCTTGCGTAACATCCAAAATGGGAACCAAAGCCACATGCACGTACAAGGTGTTTTCAAAGCCCTCTTCCAAACGCATCTGCCGAACAGCCTCAAGGAAGGGCAAGCCTTCAATGTCGCCCACTGTTCCGCCCACCTCTGTTAAAACAACATCTGCATTAGAGCGCTTTGCAACAGTACGGATGCGACTCTTAATCTCGTTGGTCACATGTGGCACGATCTGAACGCACCTTCCCAAAAAGTCGCCTCGGCGTTCCTTCTCAATAACCGCCCTATACACCAGTCCAGTGGTGATGTTGTTTTCATTTTGAAGGTTTAAGTCAAGAAAACGCTCGTACCAACCCAGGTCTAAGTCGGTCTCGCCTCCATCGTCCGTCACGTAGACTTCACCGTGCATGTAGGGATTCATAGTTCCAGCGTCAACATTCACGTAAGGATCAATCTTTACGGCGGTAACTTTTAGGCCTCTGGCCTGAAGCATCTTACCGATCGAGGAAGTTACGATCCCCTTCCCAACAGAGCTCAACACGCCACCCGTGACAAAAACGTACTTAACCATAACTGATTTTTCCCCGCAATAACCTAAACCTTTTAACCGTATTAATATAACCTTTTTGCGTGCGCTGCGGTCCGCTATTCTTTTCAACAAGTTTCGCTAATGATTGACAATGGTAAGGTAATGCCTCGCCACAGAAGCCCAAGCATTGTTTACTGGCTTGGAAACAATCTATATCTAAACATAACCAACAGGTGCTCAAACAATTGCTACTTCTGCCTAAGAAATTTTAAGGACGGAGTCGGCGGCTTCAACTCAAACTGCACGAGGAGCCATCAGCCAACGAGGTTATAAGCGGGCCTGGATAAAATCAGCGTGAGCTTGAACGCCAATGATAAAGAAACCTATAAAAAAGTTTGCAAGCCAGCCTTTGAAAACGCTTTTGAAAGCATTCTAGAATTTATTGAAAAAGCCAAAGAAACCTCTGACGTTGAAGTTACAGCTGTAGCCATTCCAGAAGTTGACATCACAAAAATTGATGAAATCGCAAAGAAGATGAGTGTGAAATTTAGAGTTAGGGAATACATGCCATACTCTTGGTGAGTCAAACTCTTCTAAATAGTTTAATAATACTGCTTACGATAATTAGCAGCCCTACAGAGATAATGACTCCGGCGAGAAAGCCAAACCAGCCTATGGTTTCGTTTGCCAACATGCTTAGAAAGAAGCCTATGCTGAGCCAGAAGACCATGCCAGAAATGGTTCCACTCATTTCATTCAACGACTGGTGAAGAACAAGTCTTAGGGCAATAAGTACGATGTGGAATGCGCCGAAAACCAAGCAGAATTGCATGGCTGCTGCATAGACAACAGGGTGGCTGTGTTCCGGCGCTGGAAAAGTAATGTTTTCAGTGACATTCTTGAGATGAAAATCATTGAAGAAAGTCCTAGCTTCCTCTGTGAGGTTGGGTGTGAGAGCCCATATCATGCCGAAGAGAACAAGGAAAAATCCGAAAGACAAAAGACCTAACCAATCCATGCCTTTTAAGCGTTTTTTCTCCACTTCAGTCATAAAACACACCTAATATAGCTGTGAAGTTAGCTTTACTTGCTTAAAACAATTACCATACAAGGTTCTGTTAACTTTTAGGGAGACTTAAGGTTAAAAAGGTTGAGTGCTGACTGGCAGGGTTTCGTCTCTCGAATCATATGACAGTATTCCATACGTCTATGCAGAGTTCAGCAGGTTCTATAACAAGGATAAACTCTTGAAGGATTTCCATGTATTCCTTGTCTTTTAATAATCTTGCTTGAACCTTTTCATAGTCTGCCAAGCTATCATATTCCAAAAGTTCAACATAAGAACCATAGATGCCACCAAACGTTTGATTGAAGACTTTCATTGATTTCACCTCTTTAATCGGGTTTGCCTTAATCCATTTGAGGTATCTCTGCATCATACGGTTGTGCTCCGCCTGTTTTTCTGGTTTGACCACCCATTTCCATACCACAACAACAGCCATTTTTATCCCTCCTTTTTTTCTATTATGTCGTTTCAAGTTGTATTAATATTTTAAGAAAAATCTCCATCGTTTAAGTCCTGAAAAGTTAACAGAATCTCATACTGAGCCAAACAGCATTCTTAAAAACAGAAAAGCACAACCTACTTTAGCGGAGAAAAAGTAGCATGAGAGTTCTCTTCATAGAACCTCCAAAAGACATATGGTTTGTAATGGGAGAATATTTGCCCCCACCCTTCGGAATAATCCAACTGGCAGCTTACCTTGAAAAAGAGGTAAAAGACGCAGAAATTGAGGTATTAGACTGCAACGCCCAGCAAACAGACTGGAAAGGAATGGAAAACAAAATCGAATCCTTCAATCCCGACATCGTTGCTTCAAGCGCGTTAGCCACGTGCAACACCTACCTAGTCGCCAGAACACTAGAAACCGCAAAGAAAGTAAACCCAGACATTCTCACAGTCGCTGGCGGACAACATTTCACCGCCACAGCCCAAGAAAGTTTAGAAGCGTATCCAGAAATCGACGTCATCGTCCGAGGCGAAGGCGAACAAACCTTTACAGAACTCGTCAAAAACTCAGCAAAGAAATCATCTTTTCCCCAGATAACTGGAATATCCTTCAGGCATAACGGAAAAATACTGCACAATCCGCCAAGACCTCTCATCAAAAATCTAGACGATTTACCATATCCCGGCTACCATTTTGTCAAACACATCGTTCATAAGTATCATTTTGCAGCCATGGCTGGTCGCGTCGCACCATACACTTTAGTCGAGAGTTCGAGAGGTTGTCCCCACAGCTGCACATTCTGTTCTCAATGGAAACACTGGCAAGGAACGTGGAGAATAAAATCTTCTAAGCGAATTGCAGACGAAATAGAATTCTGCTATCAAAACTACGATAGCAGATTCATATGGCTGACTGACGACAACTTCGGATTCGGCAAGCGCGCAAGCGACCTCGCGGACGAAATCAAAAAACGAGAGATTAAGGAAGATTTGATGTGGTTTACGCAGGCAAGATGCGATGACGTCGTGAAACATAAGGATGTCCTGCCCAAGATGCGAAAGGCAGGTCTTCGCTGGGTACTTCTAGGTGTGGAAAATCCGAAACAATCTACACTTGAGACTTTCAGAAAGAAAATAACCCCTGAAGACGCTGAAGAGGCTGTGAGATTACTAAAAGAGAACGACATTTTTGCCCAGGCGATGTTCATAATAGGAGAACGCAAGGACACAGCAGAATCAATCGCAGAGTTGAGAGAGTTTGCAAACGAGTTAGACCCGGACTTCGCGATATTCGCCATCCTGACACCATTTCCTGGAACAGAGCTATTCGAGGAGGCCGAAAGAAACGGCTGGATAGAAGACTTTAACTGGTCCCATTATGATATGGTTCACGCTATAATGCCAACAGAAACATTATCGAGAAAAGAAGTGCAGGAAGAACTCTACAAGTGCTACAGAAGTTTCTACGGTTCTTTCGCGAGGAGAGTGCAGGGACTGTTTTCGGGAAACGAGATGAAAAGAAGGGTTTACTGGTACATGGCTTTCAGAGGCATTGTAAGGCAGTTTAGAAAGCTCTATTAGGCGATATCGAGTGTCAAGTGTACGCCATAATCCCATCTTAATTTTCGCGATAAGCGTCTCGATTTTTGGACTATTCATCGTGCTGACATTTGCATTTAATCCGCTGATGGCTCATGAAAACTTTCTCTGGCGAAAGCCTTTTGTCGGCTCGGTTTTCAGTATCATTTGCATACTTGGTAGTTTTTCAGCGTTATTCCCTAAACAATGTTCAAAAGCGTTTCATTTCCGAAGAGAAAAAACGAATTTTGCTTCCCACAAGGCCTCAGCCACCTCAAAGGGTCACCACCCCGATTGTCAAGAATTTTCAGCACATGTGATTCACCTAAGCGGCTACACTCTTTGTGCGGCATGTACAGGCTTGCTTCTCGGAGCCCTAATAGCCCTTATTGGAACGTTCTTCTATTTCTTCCGAGGTTGGCATCTCGGAGAGATGGGTTTTCTGGTTGTTTTGATTGGAAGTGTAGAATTGGCTCTCGGATTTTTTCAATTGAAGTTTAGAGGCTTTGTTCGCTTGATGTTAAACGCGCTCTTTGTTGTTGGAGCTTTCTTAATTCTGGTCGGGATTGACGAATTAACTCGAAGTCTATCTGCTGATTTATTCATAACCCTTCTAATTGTTTTCTGGCTCTTCACTAGAATACAGCTTTCAAAATGGGATCATCAGAGGATTTGCGGAAATTGTAAATCTCCATGCGACGTTCGTGAACATAGAAAAAGGGAAGTTAAAATCTGCGGCGCAGTCCATAGAGAGCGCCTATAAGGATTAGTATTCCAAAGATTATTACTGCAAACGGCCAGACTTCCAGCGTTTTGGGAATTAGTTGTGCCTGTTGTAGAAACAATATCAACCCCGCTAGTATAATTATCAAACCAATAGCCAAACCCACAATTGCGCCGCCTCGAGGAATTCCAAAACACTCCCCCTCTTCGCGTCGTCTTTCACGCTCGATCCCAAAGCATTCCTCTTTTTTTTCGCGAACTGGGTAAAGAGATGCTCCGCATTGAGCACAGACTTTAGCGTCGTCCGGATTCTTGGCGCCACATTTACTGCAGTACACCATCGTGTTCTCTCCGCACTACATTGTTTGTATAATGTTCTTAAGACTTTTGGTAAAACCGGGGATGTCCGTGCTTGCGCCCGAAGCCTTTGTCATCTACAACGCATGGTTAAAGGGTTGATTTTCAAGATCCGCCTAGTCTTTCGGAGTTCGATGAGAGCTAATGTCAATGCGAATAGCCCAGCTACCGCAACTGCAGCTATCGTCTCAATAGAGGGGCCAGTTGGCAGACTTATAGGCGGACCAATAGTAGGCGCAGCTGATTCCGCAAGGTAAGCCACGTATGTTGGGTCATGCTCAATTCCCCAACCATCCCATGTCGGGTAACACACTCTGTAAACGAAGCTCGAGTTTGCATACTCCAAATCCAAGTTAGGCAGGCTCGCGGTCATGTTTGGGAACACATCATCCGAGAGGATACGGAGGAGCGAGCCCACGAGCCAGTATGGGGAGAGGTAATTAGCGGCGTTCGGCGGAATATTCTCAGTCGCCGATGCGGCGGATTTTGACCTGTAACTCTCTGCGGCTGAGTCCATGTAGAGAGTATAATTTTCCTCGAAAAAGAATTCGTAAAGTTTTGCGTCTCCTATGATGATCTCAGCGCGGTTTGTTGATGTAGTAGGGGTTTCTGCTACCGTTGAATTGTAGGGTTTGCCATTAACGAGGACCGCGTAGGGCTTGGTAGTGAGCATAACGGTTCCATAGAGAAGCGACAATCCAACTCCATCCAAAGATACGTCTGGAGCGTTGGGCTCGAAATTCACGATCTTGCCTATCTTGAAGCCGGTCTTTATGTATGAGACGTTTCCCTGAACGTAATATTCATAAGTGAAGCCCAAGTGAGTGATGTTGACCCTAGCCGCAAGATTCGTCTCTACTCCGCTTATTAATTTGCTCTTTGGATACAGGAGGAAGCCGTCAACCCAATTGTATTGGACACCCCATTTGTAGTGTGGAACGTCCTCTGTCATATTCTTTTCAACGGGTGTGAGGACAAAGCTTATCGAGCTGTTGGGTAGGAAGAAATATCTTATCTCGGCGGTTCCTGTTTCGAAGTCTGCCTCTGGAACCCCATCTCCATTCGTGTCGTTGTACGCCTCCATAAGAAGTAGCGTGTTCCCGATGAAGACTTCTGTTTCATTAACCGTCTGGTAGTGCTGCCCAAGGAATGTTTGGATGGGCGAGTTGTATACCTCTGAATAGTAGGTGAAGAAGATAACTTGGGTGCCTGAGGCGTTGATCCATGTATACCACCAATTTATACCCGGGAAGCCGTGTGGAATAGAGCCATTAGAGTATTCGCCTTGAGTGTCTATAGTGGAGGGGTTGCTTTCAGCAGCTTCGTCGCTTTTGTCCCCTTCGGCTATAGTTTTTACGTAACTTCCAATGATGGACTCGTCCACGCGGATTGTCCGCGAGCCTGGCAGATCAAGTGGTGCTACCCACAGCCCGTAAATTTCCACTATTTCTTTTACTCTGCATTCTGGACAACCGGAATAGTTGTATGACACGCCCACGAGGTCTCCGACACTTACGGGTTTTTCTCCATGGTGAAAGTCTCTGGGTCTTTCAACGATTTCGGTAATTTGTACGGTGATCAACGCGGTTAATCTGTATGTGCCAGATAAAAATTTGTTCTCATAGTCGAGGTGAACTTCCTTCACGATTCCCCTAATCAATGTATCTGGGTCCAATACCTCAGACTGTTCAGCTGACTCTCCATAAGCTAAATTAATGCTGGAGATTGAAAATGATGACGATAGAAGCAAAGAAGCTGTTAAGAGGGCGAAAAGGCATGTTTTACGAGTTCTTGTCTTTCCCATTCTTTGTCTCCTTCAATTTAAATGGTGGTTTCCGCAGAATTTTAAACTATAGATTCGAACATTCTCCAATTTTTTCGAACACCCTCATCTACGTGACGGTCTATGGCGCCAAACCTTTAGGGTCTCATACCAGAAGATTATGGCTGCCAAAATTCCTGGCGACAAGGCGACCACCATTGTTGGTGAAAGAGCGTAACTGAATAACGTTGTGAAAAGCAGGATCATTAAGGACGTAGCACAGGCATATAGGAGATGTTTTGGAAAGGCGTAGCCACTGAAGAATATGAATGCGTTTATTACACCGGCTTTGATAACTCTGCTGACTTGATAGTCGCCCGAGTGATCTTTAGACACTAGACCCAGCTCCCTCAACTTTTCAAGCTGGTAGCATGCGCTGCTTGGACTGGAGAAGCCCAGAGCCCTCTGAACCTCTCTTACGCCCGATGAGCCCCGACCTTTCTTCAATAGGTACCAGTAGACAAGCAGAGTGTTTCCTCTAAGCTCACTTAATATTCTCTCTTCAACGGTGATTTTGGAAGCCAACCGCTGAAACTCACATCCACGTAAAATAAGGTATCTCTCGAACGGTTTAATACTATACTTTCGAACATTTCCTTTAAATCGTCAAATTTTAATGTTGCGAGCGTTCAGCTTGCCTTATAATCGAATCTAACTGTTCACGGTTAAGTGACAGACCATGAAGGTATCTTCCGCGAAGCTTCAAGCCTTTTAAAAATGTCTCCTTTACCAGTAGGGGTTTGTCAAACCTTACAACGTATTTGAATTCTATGGCTTTTTTCCATCCCTGTCTCTCGCATTCACGCTTTTCCTCTTCTGAAAGCTCATCTAAAGCGTAGATGTTTCCTATTACGCCATAGCCTACAATGGCGTCGCCCATGTCGGTTTTGTGCACAAATACTATGGTTTGTCCAGTCTCCCACTTTCTACGGGTGCTAGTGTAGTAAATTGCATGGTCAAAAACTTGGTCAACCCACTCGCTGATGGCTATCCTCAAAATATAACCTTCAGCCTTAACCATGAAAACAGTCCCTACTCTTACTGTTTATGGGTTTATGACTATTAAATATAACAGTGGAGATATCTCCCGTGATTTCCATTTTTTCTCATCAGGTGAAAGGTATCTGCCATAGCAGTGGACTCCAATGAATGAAGAGAAGGAAGATTGAGGGCGCGTTGAGGTTTTGGCTTCTTAACATGATGTATCCCAATAGTAAGCCTGTGGGGAATCGCAGCAAGGTATGCACTGAGGCGTCTAGCACTGCTCCGGGAAATATGAAGTAGTATTTTGGAAAGTGTATGAGGGCGAAAAGTAGCGAGGCTAGTATCCAGCCTTTAATTGTGCCACTGTAAGCCGTCAGTCTTGTTTGAATATATCCTCTGAAAACTACTTCTTCACCGTAACCAAGTATTGCGTACACAATGAGGCCGTAAGCCAGCGAGGCGGAGAATTCTTTGAAGCCTCCACCTAAGGAAGGCGCCAATAAGCCGCTGACTGTGATGAAGATCGCGCTTAATACAAATCCTAGTGCAAGTGATCTGCCCAAGTTTTCTCTGGTTATGCCTATGCTTTCACGGTTTTGATTAGTGATCTTCATGGCAATGCCTAGAGGTATTATCCATGTCACGTAGAATGACGCTGCCCATAGAACGTTGATTGTATCTACAGTGAAGGGTGGGCGTTTGTCCAGCTGGAACGCAGGATTGAAAACTGCATGGTAGAAGAAGATTAAAGCGAATGTTGCCGCAAGCACGATTAAAAAGGCTAGCAAAGCAATGGTTGCTTCTTTTCTTGGGTTGGAGATTGTTATTGGTTTTGGACATAGCTTCAAGGCTTTTGATAACAGATAGACAACAAGAACCCCAACCACAAGAATGACAACCGGAAATATTACTTCGGACAAAGTTGGGAAAACCAAGCCAGTTTTCACTTCTCCATACCGAGGATAGTCGATTCAGATTATATTAGATTTGCTCTTGCATGTTCAGACGTATTGCAGATATCGGACATCGTTTGTCTTTGTTCTCCCGCAAATCCCTTTTTCTTTGTTTATGTCCTGAAAGCTTCTTTTTCTTTCTCTAATTGTTCTTTTCTTCCTTTGCATAACCTCCTTCTAGCCCAAGAGGAGACTATTTAAACCCAATATTACAAAATTGGAACCAAAAAGAAATTCAATACGGAAACCTAGAGGGGTAGGGTCTGAGCTATTACCTAAGGCTAATGGCTGGAGAATTATGGGTTTATGGCTATTTTAATTTCGCTTTTAGACGTTGAAAGTATTTCAAAGGCTTCTTTTATGTTTTGCAGCCTCATTTTCCGTGTTATAAGTGGTCTTACATCAATTGTTCTGGGCACTATTAGGTTTAGGGCTTTTCTGAAATGTAGAGGAGTCGCGTGAAAAGTGCCCAGAACTGTTACCTCTCCATAGTGAAGCAGTTCAGTGCTGAGCTTGATTTCTGTTCCAAGTGGGCATCCGCCGAATTCCAGGACTGTTCCGCCTTTCCTAACAAGTTTTAAGGCTTGCTCCCATGTGGCAGGCAATCCTATGGCTTCGATTACAACGTCTGCACCATACCCGTCTGTAAGTTGCCTGACTGTTTCTACAGCATCTACTTTCCCAGCATTGACCGTTTCATCTGCGTCGAGCTTTTCCGCAAAGTTTAGCCTTTCCTCCACAAGGTCTATAACTATCGCTTTTTCGGCGCCCATTTTCTTGACAGTCAAGAGGTGCAGCAACCCTATCGGTCCAGCCCCGATTATCGCCACAGAATCGCCCAGGTTCACCTTTGCCTCTTCAACCCCGTGCAAAACGCAGGCTAAAGGCTCGATTATCGCCGCCTCCTCATAAGAAACATTAAGCGGAATTTCCTGCATGTTCACCAGAACCATGCGGGCTGGAACCTTGATGTATTCAGCGTAGGCTCCCCAAAGCCAAACCATGTTTTCACAAAGGTTGTACTTGCCCCTCCGACACATCACACAACGAAGACACGGGGCGCTGTTGCCTGCACGAACACGCATACCTTTTTCCGGCCATTCTAAGCCCTCGCCGACCTCAACTACTTCGCCCGCCCACTCATGCCCGAATACTGTCGGAAGTTTTATTACCTTTTCCAAGTAGCCTCTTTGAAAAATCTTCAAGTCTGTGCCGCACGTTATGGCTGCTTTAACCTTAACGAGAACCTCACCAGCCTCCACCTTCGGCACCGGAACTTCTTCAATTCTAAGGTCTTTTACGCCGTAAAGCATTGCTGCCTTCATTCCAAATCACTCGTTTAAAACCATAACCTTCAAACTCTCACTGTTTTCGAGAGCTGTTTCAAATGCTTCAGCGGCATCAACAAGCTTAAATCGATGGGTTATCAGCTCCTTGACATTTATCCTTCCAGATTTTATTAGCTCTAACGCCATTCTGGTCTCCAAATGTGAAGTTGAATAAGATGGAATAATCTGGAGTTCTGAGAAAAAGACTTCCTTTGGGCTTATTCGCAAATGTATTCCAGGCTCAAGGGGCGCAAAAACACAGAGCTTTCCACCCTTACGGCAAGCGCTTATTCCAACATTATAAGCCTCTAAACTCGGTGCGGTAACGACTGCAAGGTCTACACCTCTTCCGTCAGTTTCAGCCCTAACAACAGCGGTCAAGTCTTCTTTTTCTGGGTTCACCGTCACATCTGCCCCGAACTTTTTCGCAACATTCAAGCGGTAATCAACTAGGTCGCTCACAAGCGTTTTTGCAACGCCAAGGATTCTCGACAGAGCTGTATGGATTATTCCGGTTGTTCCAGCACCGATTATCGCCACAGAATCGCCCGCTTGAATGCCGCATTTTGTAATAGCCCTTAGGCAACAGCCAACTGGCTCGATAAAGGTGGCTTCCTCAAAAGATACGCTCTCAGGAATTTTCAGAGTGTCTATTTGAAGGTTTGGGGCTGGAACCTTGAAGTATTCAGCCAAACCGCCGGGTTCAATGTTTGTTTCATGGAATTGCCCGCACAAAGTGTAGTCGCCACGCAGACAATAATGGCATGTTAGGCAAGCCACATGGTGATGCACAAAAACCCTGTCGCCTACATTGAAATCTTTAACATTGCTCCCCCTCTTTGCGATTATTCCTGCAGGTTCGTGTCCGAGAACCAGTGGAGCGCGGCTCTTCAGATACCAGTCCATAAGATCTGAGCCACATATTCCGCAGGCTTTCATTTCGACAAGGGCCTCATGTTCGCTGGTCTTTGGCACTGGCAAATTCACTATGCGTATGTCTTCCCGGCTGTGATAAACTGCAGCCTTCATCTTAATTCAGTTGTCTCTCTATTATCGAACACTTAAGACTTTCCAATGCGGTCAAAACGACAAATGACCAACGTGACCAGCTAGCAAGCTCGAAGAAGTCTAAGCTGGAGGTGGCGCAGACGGTTTGGCCTGCACCTCTTCAGTTGGAGGCGGAGGCGGTGGTTCGGGGGTCTTCCTCAGAATGAAACCTGCTACGATTTTCACGACAGCTGCGGCCAGAAGCATATAGGCACCTAAGCCCAATCCCCAAGAGAGATAAACTGAACCGAAGTCACCCATTGTTCTTGTTTGCGCTCCTTGAATTGGTCGTTGAGCAACATCCTGCGCCATTTGGATAGCCTCGGGAGGCAAAGTAGCTCCAAATGTAGCCGCTAAGGACTGGACCATGGAGGCCAATTGCGATATGAACAGGACGAGAATTACGAAGATGATGAGGAATGTTATTCCGCCCCTTAGGTTTTTGTTGCCGAGGCTCTTAGCTTTTTCTACTCCGATTATGTCTAGAATGCCAAAGGCAATGCCAACAAGGAGGACGATACCGAAAGGTATTTGCAGACCAAAGACTGGGGAGAGCCCTCTGCCGCCGACCAGTAGGTTCACTAGAACTCCTCTTTGTCCGTCCATGACTAGAAGGTCTGCCTCTCCCTGAGTGCTGATTGCTGTTGTCTGAATGTTGGCTCTAATCGTGTACCAGGGTAAGAACATGCCAGCGACGGTTAGCAGTATTCCTGCGATTCCCAATGCTATTCCTATCAAAGCTCTGCCCTTCAAGAAGGCTGGAAGTCTAAGTCCACCTTTCTTCTTTAGCTTAACTATTTTCCACACCTTCCAAAGGCTTAACGCGGCTGTAATGGCTATAATGATAAAAATGAAGTTGGCTGCGATCCAGCACAGATTAAACCAGCTTCCGTCAACACCAGAAACACTTTGACTCCAAGAGACGGGACTATGCCATTTATCGTAATTGTCTCCCTGACCTAGACCATAAGGTCCTGCAAATCCTACAGCTGCATCTGCCAAAGTAGCCCAATTCCCCCATCTGCCTCCGAACTCTATCCAATCCTGAGAGGGCGGGTGGTTTCCTGCGCCCATTTCTCCTAACAGAACCATGTCTAGGTCTAAATAAGACAAGGCAACTCCATCAGCTCCTACTTCGTCACTCTCAAGACCCAATTTGCCTTGATAGGGACGGAAGTAGTTGGCATGCGACCCTCTAGCCACGTAAACTTTTGGGTGAGTCGCATTCACCTTTTCAACATCACCCCAGGAAGCTCGTTGGCCCCGCAAGTGTTGGGAGTAAACGGCTGAGATAGGTTTCTCGGAACTATCCAAGATGATTTCTATCATTTCCCAGTCTCCCTCATGTTCGTTGATGGGAGCGTCATTGTAAGCGTAGAAAAACCAGTACTGAACTATAATGGAAGTGTATTCCTTTGTAACCCTAGCGTATACGGTGTAGCCCAAAGTCGCCTTGCTCTGTTTGTAGTCTTCGGCTATATCAGTCAGATTCCCAAGCGTGTTGTCCAAAAAGTAGTTTTCGCCTTTGCCAGCAATTGTGCTGACGGCGGGATGCGCATCCACAGTTGTTACGGTTTCTCCATATCTATGCTTAAGAGCTGAGTTATCCAGGTGATAATTCATAACTACAGGGAAGAATTTCTCACCAGCCTTGAACTGTAGACTTGGCAAGTACATCAAAGCGAGTTCGCTCTCCTTAGCATCGGGTATTCCATCATTGTCTAAATCAGTCTGAGCTAGAGCAGTGAAAGGTTGAATTAAGAGAAGAGACATTAACAGAGCCAAAAAAACGCCATTGGCAATCTTTCCGACAAAACCTTTCAATTCTTGATTTTTAGTTGTCAACAGCTATTTCGCCTCATTTTAACAAACTAAAGGATATCCAATGTTATTGAAACTTAGATTTCAAGTACTCCAATATAACTTTTCACTTTTTTGAGGAATTGTGCCGCTGGAACTCCGTCCACTATTCGGTGGTCATAGGACAAACTCAAAGTCATGAAAGGTCTTGTTTCGATCGCCTCGCCGATTGCGACTGGTTTTTGAGTCATCTTTCCAACGCCAAGTATGGCGGCTTCTGGCGGATTAATTATTGGAGTGAAAAAATCGACTTCATACATGCCCAGGTTTGTGATTGTGAAGGTTCCGCCAGTCACCTCTTCCCTAGATAGTTTTCCCAGTCTGGCCTTTTCCGTCAACTCCTTGATGGCGGTGTCTATCTCCTTTAAGGATTTTCTGTCAGCGTTGTGTATAACTGGAACAACTAAGCCTTTTTCTGTTGCAACAGCTACGCCCACGTTCACATCTTCAAAAATTTCTATTCGGTTTCCTTCCAGCGTTGAGTTCATTATTGGGTGTTCGAGGAGAGCTTTTGCAACAGCCACTACGAGAATAGCCGTATACGAAACTTGAAGTTTCTCATGTAATTCCTCGGCTTTAGAAACGTCAACTTCCATCATTATTGTGCTGTGGGGCGCAGTTTTGAAGCTTGCAGAAACACGCTCGGCAGAGGTCTTCCTGAAACCACTCAAAGGAATAATCTCCTTGACTTTCGGCAGAATACCACGAGTCTCTTCGACGAATCTCCTAACATCCTCTTCAACTATTCTTCCCTCGGGTCCGCTGCCCTTAACAAGCGATAAGTCTATTCCATGCTCTCTTGCCAAACGCTTTGCGGCTGGTGAAGCCAAAACTCTCTTTTCCGCTTCCTCAACTGCTTGAGGAACCTCTGCGAGGATTTCAGCCTCTGAAAACGTTTCTTCTGGAGCTGTTATAACGGCTAAAACTGCGTTAACGGGGGCATCAACGCCTTCCTCTACCAGAATTTTTCGTAATACCCCTGAGGCTGGCGCTTCCAGGTCGTATGTGGCTTTTTCTGAAACCACTTCCACTATGGGTTCGCCCTTCTCAACGGAGCCGCCTTCCTTTTTGTACCATTTGCCCACTGTGCCCTCCTTCATCGTCAGGCTGAGTTTTGGCATAACAACCTTTGTAGCCATTCTAGACCACTTCCTTAACCGCCTTGCTTATGGCTTTTTCGTCTGGAATCACATGCTGCTCTAGGGGTGGACTAAACGGGATGGGCGTGTCCGGCTCGGCTACACGCTTTATTGGTGCATCTAAATAGTCTAGGGCTTCCTCAGCCACTAATGCGGCGATTTCGGCGCTCACGCCAGCGGTTTTGCAGTCCTCGCTTACAATAACTACTCTCCCGGTCTTCTTAACAGACTTTATTATCCCTTGCTTGTCTAGGGGCGTTAGGGTTCTTGGGTCAACAACTTCTGCGTTTATGCCTTCCCTTTCAAGCTCTTCGGCTGCGTTTAGGGCTTTGTGAACCATGTAGAGGGTGGCCACTATTGTTACGTCCATCCCTTCCTTTTTTATATCTGCCACCCCGAAAGGAATTGTGTACTCCTCTTCTGGAACTTCGCCTTCGATTGGATACAAGAGTTTGTGTTCACAGAAGAAGACCGGGTTGTTGCTCCTTATGGCTGTTTTTAATAGTCCCTTCGCATCGTGGGGTGTTGAAGGCACGGCTACGTATAATCCTGGAACGTGCATGAACCACGCTTCTAGGCTCTGCGAGTGATGGGCTGCGATGTTTACTCCAGCTCCGAAGGGTGTTCTAATAACGAGCGGAACCTTTACTTGACCGCCGAACATGTAGCGCGCTTTTGCCGCTTGGTTTGCGATCTGGTCCATGGCTAGGGCGGTTAGGTCTCCGAACATTATTTCCGCCACCGGACGCATGCCGGTTATTGCTGCGCCTACTGCTGTTCCGATTATGGCTGATTCCGATATTGGTGTATCCCTAACCCTTTCGTCTCCGAATTCTTCTGCCAAGCCATCTGTGACTTTGAAGGCTCCTCCCCAGTATCTGCCGATGTCCTCGCCTAATAGAAAGACCGTCGGGTCACGTCGCATTTCTTCTCTTAATGCTTCTCTCAAGGCTTCTCTATAACTTATCTTTCGCACGTTTGTTCCTCCTAGATTTAGGCGTAGACATCTTGTAAGGCTTCTTCTGGAGCTGGATAAGGGCTTTCCATTGCAAATTTTACTGCTTCTTCGATTTCCGCCGAAACTTCTTTTTCGATTTGTCGAATCTCAGCCTCTTCCAGCGTGTTTGTTTTCAGTAGCTTTTCCTTAAAGCGTTTTATTGGGTCCTTAGCCAGCCACTCCTCAACTTCCTCTTTAGGCCTGTATTTGGCGGGGTCAACCCGCGAGTGTCCCTTGTGCCTGTAAGTTTTGCACTCGATGAGGGTTGGTCCTTCGCCTTCTCTTGCTCTTTCAACAGCCTTTTGTGCGACTTCATAGACGCTTAAAATATCGTTTCCATCCACAACCACACCAGGAATTCCATAGGCTGCGGCTCTGTCAGCAACATTTTCTATAGCCATGACCACCGATTGGCGTGTTCCCATGGCGTAGAGGTTGTTTTCGCATACAAAGATTATTGGCAGCTTCCATATGGATGCCATGTTTATGCCTTCGTGGAATGTTCCCTGGTTTGATGCTCCTTCGCCGAAGAAACAAGCCACCACTTGGTCTGCTTTTCTGAGTTTTATGGATAAGCCAGCGCCAACGGCTATTGGTATTCCAGCTCCAACGATGGCTGTGGCGCCTAACACGCCTATGCTGAAGTCTGCGATGTGCATGGAGCCGCCTTTGCCTTTGCAGTAGCCTGTCTTCTTGCCCAGGATCTCAGCCATAACTCGCTTTAATTCGGCGCCTTTCGCTATGCAGTGCCCATGTCCCCTATGCGTGCTTGTAATGTAGTCGTCTCTTCTGAGAGCACTGCAGACGCCAACCGCTATGGCTTCTTCTCCAGCGTAAAGGTGAATCGTGCCGGGAACAAGGTTTTGAGCGTATAATTCGAAGACCTTTTCTTCGAAAAGGCGGATTTCAAGCATCTTCCTATACATTTCGACAAGCTTCTCTTTTGTTACGTTGTGTGCCAATTGCTTTCCCATCCTTTGACGTATCGGCTTAGTCTTATAAGATTGGAGACTTTTATATTATGCTGTTTTTCAGTGTGTCAAGGCTTTTCCGTTCTGGAAGGAACTCTTTTGCTCTCTGGTGAGTCTATCCCCTCTTATATATAGATCGAACTTCTAGTTCTTTTATGGTTTCACCCTTTCTGGACGCCCTTACCGTGCTGTTAAGGGAGAAATAGTTAGACTAAAGCCAAAAAAGTGTTTGCGGGAGCAAAGTCGAGAAACACTCGACAAAAACAGATATACCATACAAAGACAAACACGCAAAAAAAGGGACAGAGACAACTGGTTTGCAGAAAAGTTATAGGCGAACCAGACAATATACTTAGATTTTGACCTAGCGTGAACGAATAGCAAGGGAGGTGAACAGAAATATGGGTATCGTCTTTGTTTTAACATTCGGGGTCAAAGATGGAAAGCACGCAGAATTTCAGGCTATAATGAAAAAATTCCTCAAATTCAAGAAGGCAAACCCGAAGCTTTTTGAAGGAGTCGGGTCGTGGCGAATTTTCCAGCAAGAATACGGTGGAGTACTTGGCACATACGTTGAAATGGTGGAGTTCAAAAGCATAGAAGACATGGAGAAGATTAGTGCAAGAATAATGAAACAGAAAGAGACTAAGGAGTTTTTCACAGAATATCACAAAATAGCAGACCCCACAACGCCTATTACGCAGTCAATATGGAATACTGTTGTGTAGGCTAAGAATAGAGAAAAGCTGATAGAACAATTCTCTATCACACTTTTTAAGCATCTTTATTCACGGTGTTCTTTGGGAGATATCTATGTCAATCGGGAATACGGGAGATATCTTCATTTTGATGAGACCTTTTTATATATTCTGCCTCTCCATCTTTTCCAACGATTGCACAAAACAAAAGATCCAATCCTTCTGAAATATGAACGAGCGATGTATTAGTTGTTAACAGCACAAACCATATAGAGCCACATACGTTAAATTACAAACAAGGAGGCTAACAATAGAGAAGCTGCAAGCAGACTTTGAGGGGACCAAATGCAGAAATCCTATTCGAGAATGTTAGGCATCGTTGGAAAGCCTAACACCGGCAAATCAACATTCTTTAGCGCGGCAACCCTCGCGCCGGCTGAAATCGCAAACTACCCGTTCACAACCATAAAGCCGAACAGAGGCGTAGGCTATGTGAGAACTCCATGCGTCCACGAAGAATTCAACGTTAAAGACAATCCACTCAATTCCATATGCCTAGACGGCGTAAGACTAATCCCAGTAGAATTCATCGACTGTGCGGGACTCGTACCGGGCGCGTGGCAAGGAAGGGGCTTAGGCAACCAGTTTCTGGACGAAATCAGGAAAGCCGACGCCCTAATCCACATCGTCGACGCTTCTGGAGGAACAGACTCTGAAGGAAAACTCTGCAAAATCGGTGAACACGACCCCTTAGAGGACGCTCGGTTTTTGGAACACGAAATAACCATGTGGATGGCGAACATACTGAAACGAGACTGGGCAAAAATCGCCAGAACAGCAGAATCCGAATCAAAGGACCTCTTCTCAATGCTTGAAGAACGATTGAGCGGGTTGACAATAAAAAGGGGCCACATCTTCGAAGCAGTCAGAAGGACGGGATTAAATGCTGAAAAACCCACGGCGTGGAGCGAAGAAGACTTCCTAAAATTCATGGACATGCTGAGACAGATCGCCAAGCCAATGCTAATAGTAGCGAACAAAATAGACATACCAGCGGCTGAAGAAAACTTTGAAAGATTGAAAAAATTGAATTATGTCGTGGTTCCCTGTTGTTCAGAAGCAGAATTAGCCTTGAGAAGAGCCGCGGAAAAGCAACTGATAGACTACAGACCCGGAGACTGCGGCTTCAAAATAAACAACCCAGAAAAGCTAACCGAAAGCCAAACTAGGGCACTAGAAACCATAAAAGAGAAAATTCTGCTCAATTTCGGCTCAACAGGCGTTCAAGAAGCGGTAAACACGGCTTACTTCAAGCTCTTAAGCATGATCACCGTTTATCCCGTTGAGGATTTAGAGCATCTTACAGACCATGAGGGAAGAGTCCTGCCAGACGCCTACCTCGTACCCTACGGAACAACAGCCCGCCAACTCGCCTACATAATACACACGGAACTCGGAGAGAGCTTCATCTACGCGGTCGAAGCAAGAGAAAGAAAAAGGGTCGGAGAAGACTACACACTCAAAGACAGAGATGTCATCTCAATAGTAAGCGCCAAAAAAAGAGCCTAACCCCGCTTACGCACCGAAACGTCTCTTGCGTTTTTGAAAGGTCCTAACCGCCCGCAAAAGGTCTATCAAGCGAAAATCTGGCCAATAGACGTCCAAAAAGCAGAGTTCACTGTAGGCAGACTGCCAAAGCAAAAAGCCGCTTAATCGCTCTTCACCAGAAGTCCTAATAATCAAGTCCGGGTCTTGATTGGGCATGTGTGAAGTATAAAGATACTGCTCAAACATATGCTCATCAACCTTTTCTAGAATCAACTCCCCTTCCTGCACTTTCTCCGCAATTTTCTTTGCAGCATCCACAATTTCCGCTCTCCCGCCATAGGCAAAAGCAACATTCAAGAAATGTCCATCATAATCCTGTGTTGCCCTCTCCACGTCCATTACAAGTTTCTGCAAACCTTCAGGCAGCAAGCCTACTCGCCCTATAACTTTTACACGCACCCTGTTCCTGTGTATTCGCTCATCTGTCAGAATCTTCCGAAGCTTTTCCTCCGCAATGCTCATTATTTCCTCAACCTCGCTTTCTTGGCGGCGAAAGTTCTCCGTAGAAAAGGCATAGAGAGTTATGGACTTGACATTGAGTTTAAGGCACCAATCAAGCAGCTCCTCAACTTTTTCAGCACCCCTTTCGTGGCCAAACCATGGACCAAGAGCCCTTTCCATAGCCCATCTTCTGTTTCCGTCCAAGATTATCGCTATATGCTCCGGCTTGAAGCCATTCTTCACTTGATACCACAGCCACTTCTCATAGAGTTTGTATGCACCGATGACGGAGAGAAACGTTTTAATCACTGTTTAATCCTCGCGTTTCTAAGCGCTTTAGCACACGGGCAAGTGCTTTTCCGTTGGAGAGGTAAAGCCTTGATTGTCTCAATTAAAGCTTGCTCTAGTTTAGGCATAATCTGTTCAGAAACTTTGGAAACTTCAAGAGGCGTCAGCCGTTCTTGGATGCCAGCAGCCATGTTCGAAACGAAACAGGCGGCAGCATAGCACATTTCAAGTTCCCTTGCCAGCACGGCTTCTGGAAATCCCGTCATCCCAACAACATCACAACCTAAACGGCTAAACATTTCAATCTCTGCAGAAGTCTCAAAACGAGGCCCTTCGGTACAAACCAGCACAGCCCTATCCCACACACGCAACCCCTGTTTTTTGGCATTTTCAATTAGTAGTTTGCGTATTTCGGGGCAATAGGGCTGAGAGACATCGATGTGTGTTACCGGAGCTTCATCATAAAAGGTTGTGGAGCGAAATCTTGTGAAATCAACAAAATCATGAGGAACAACGACATCGCCCGGTTTGAAATCGCGGTTTATTGCTCCAACAGCGTTTACAGCTATGACTCTCTCAACACCCATTTCGTATAAAGCATAAACGTTTGCCCTGTAGTTTATCCTGTGCGGAGGAACATGATGGTCTGGACCATGTCTGGAAAGAAAAACCACTTCCTTGTCATCTACTCTTCCAATTGATAAGGGTGGAGCCATTCCGTAGGGTGTTCCCAAGCGCAGCTGCTTCGCATCCTTAAACAACTTTCCGAAACCTGTTCCACCAATAACTGCAAATTTAACCTTCTCCAAACTCTTCAGCCTGCTGTTCAGTCTCTTTAAAGAACCTTTTGGCGGATCTATGAACGACTAATACAACCAGAATGGATGCTACACCAATCAAGATGCCGATAGCTATTGAGAAGATTAGCTTCTCGTAGCCCATTTTAGGGTCGATCAACATGTCCGATGTTGTGTCCAGGATTTGCCTAGACCATCCAATGATGACTATTAGGGCGGCGTTTCGCAATAATCTAGTGTCGCGTTCAAAATACCAATGTATGGCTCTTCCTAATAACACTAGATTGATGCCTACCACTGTGAGGTCCATAGCGCCCTTAATGAAGTAGCCAGTAACTTTCGGTAAAACACCCAAAAAGCTTGGTAAATCTGGGGTTATCGCAATTTCCGCCGCGGCATTCCATCCTAAATAAAGGCTAACTCCTATGCACAAAACTCCTGCGATCGCGGAAAAGTTTGAAATCTGTACCGGGAGTGGTGGCGGGGAGTATTCCCTTGCCCATTGATAGAAGTTTTTGACCGCTTT
>Ga0315309_1000150_pt1 | contig 41339 bp, 50 predicted proteins | sample TDP4_MG_FD_203080 | JGI IMG/M metagenome (GOLD analysis project Ga0315309, IMG submission 203080) | Freshwater sediment microbial communities from Lake Towuti, South Sulawesi, Indonesia - TDP4 | ecosystem: Environmental > Aquatic > Freshwater > Lake > Sediment | place: Indonesia: South Sulawesi...
TCGAACTTCTGAACCAAATCTGCTCCAGTAATGTAGTTATACCCAAGATAATTTTCAACAGCGGATGAAAGTATGGCTTGACCTCCAACATCTGTAGAGAGAACTAATGTAGAAAGTTTCTTCCTAGAAGTATAAATTGCAGCAGTAAGCCCTGCAGGACCAGCACCAATTATTATTACATCGTACATTTGGACCTCGCCTAAACTTTTGTTAACTTTCTTGCAATAACCTCTCCGAATTCTCTACATTTCTTTAAATCGCTCTCTTTTGGTGTGAGCTCCACCAGTAAGTCTGGCCCTACAATGTTCATTCCAAGGGATTTCATAGCCTCACTCAATATGCTAGGAGCTTCACCGCTCCACTGATAAGAGCCAAAAGCTGCTCCAATTTTCCCTTTTAATCGGAGTTTCTTCATCGCTTCAAGTGAGGTTTTCATTTTATCGGAAATGTCACCATAATGGGTGGGGGATCCCAAAACGACAGCTGAGGCATCACCTAACTCTTCAAGTGAAAAATTTTCATCCAGCTTTCTTAGAACAACATCCACGCCCTTAACAGATTTCGCTCCATCCGCTATCGCCTTTGCCATCATTTCAGTGTTTCCAGTTAAGCTATCATAGAGTATTATCAGCCTAGGCATAATTACATCACATTATCTAATTTTCCGTACTTCTACTAAATCAATTTTCTGAATAGATTGAGGAAAAACATTTTAAGTGATAGGTATGCTTTTTAACCCAACATGAATTTGCGTAATTCTGCCCAATCACATTCCCATATAGTGCTTGTTGTTAGCAGTCTATTTCATGCAATTACCGATGCTACATTCGCCATTCTACCCGCGGTCCTACCACTTTTAGCTAAGAACTTTGCCTTATCTTATACAGACATCGGATTCTTATATGGCGCAATGTTAGCTGTGATGGTTGCCCTTCAATTTATTGCCGGCGACCTCGCTGACAAATACGATGAGCTGGATTTGCTTGCAACCGGCTGCTTCATTATTTTTCTATCATGCATGCTAATGCTTTATGCAAGAACCTACGTGGAACTCTTCACCTTTAACATGTTCTATACTATTGGCTTCAGCATATTCCATCCAGTGTCCTATACCGTGATCTCAAGAACCATCTCGGAGGAAAAAGACCGCACTAAGGCTATGGGTTTCTCGGGGTCTATAGGAGACTTCGGAAACTTCATCGCATTTTTATCAACAGGATTCATTGCAAGCATTCGCGGATGGCGATTTCCATTCCTAATATGGGGACTAATGGCACTACTCGTAGTGATAATCTACATAACATTTCTAAGAAGATTAAAACAACCATCCACTAATGTGGAATTCAATAAACCTCAAAATCCAGAATTTTCGAAGAAAGGTGCTTTAAGTCAGAGATTCACAGTCCTCGTACTCGCATCATGTATTTTCATGGGTGCACTTTACCGCACATTCATAAATAATACCACACTCTTTCTCACCGATATAGTTCATATGACTCTGGCTGATGCTGACCTTATTTTCTCAATGTTTGTTTTATCTGGTGTGATCGGCGCATTTTCAAGCGGATATCTCGCCAAACATTTTGGACTTAAGAACTCAATCATACTTGAATTTATAGTTCTTGCGCCAAGCACACTTCTATTATATTTCGGATTTACACAAACATTGCTTCCAGTTCTCTTAATTCTCGTTATAAGCGGATTCTTCCTTTACGCAACATATCCCGCCATATACAGCCTTGCAGCAGACATCACGAGCTTTAGAGGCAGAGGGCGATCATACGGGATCATAATAAGCATAACATTTGTCGGAGGATCAGCACTATCATTTATTAGCGGTAAATTGGCGGATTACGTTGGAAATATATCAATAGTCTACCTACTAGGGGCAGTCATTGCGCTGCTCGCCATCATCATAGCGAAGTACATACCAAGATGATTCTGAATAAAAATTTCTAATCTAGGAGGCGGTTACCACGTGCCCTTACATTAAAAATGGAGCCATCGCCACATCAACTATTATGCTTAAAGATAAGAGAACGATGTACATTCCTGAAAGTTTGAAGGTCATTAATCCTGATTCTTTTGATTTGTTTTTAGCGAGTTCAACTGTTGCAACTATGAGTCCAAGACCAAGCGCCGATGTTAACGATAGGTAAATCCAACCTAGATGTGTGAAAATTGAAAGCCCTAAACTCAGAATGTATGCCAGAGAGATCGAGGTCAGTGAAGAGGCTATGGCGATCTTGCTGCCATATATACGTAGGAAAGTCGGCCTAACAATTGTCTCGTATTCATCTCTATGAGCGAATGAAATTGCTACTAAATGACTGAAAGTCCAAAAAGCGAGAGTGGCGGCTAAAATTAGCCCTGCGATATTTATGCTTCCCTCAGCTGCAAACCATCCCAACGTAGGAACAGTGAAACCATTAGTAACTGAACTGAGGAGTATGCTTAGGGGATGCCTCCTCTTAAGAATAGTATAGGTAATTATCCCTAAAATTCCGAGAGCGACTATTATTGAAGCATATGGGTTAAATGTCCAAGCTAATGAAATTGCAGTGACGGATAACACTAAGCCATAAATGACAGCGCTTTTCGGCCTTATTATTCCCGCTGCTACTGGGCGACTTGATTTTCGCGGCAGCATAGTGTCTATATCCAAGTCCAAGTAGGCGTTGAATGATGCGCATGCTCCGCCTGTTAATAGGCTGATCAGATATGTTAAGAGGTATTTTTCAATTGGCAGCTTGCCATCAGAGGCTAGCACTGCTGCACTTAGTGCTACGAAGCTCATAAAAGCTCCAGCCATAGGTCTCATTAGACGTATATAGGCGAAAATATGGGTTCCTGGGGAGTGTTTGCTCATGGCTATCACTGCAATTTTAAGCTTAGATAAATCCTTTAACTATTCGCATTGGTGTTTAAGCGTTTCACTTCCAAGGATGATTTTAAATATCTGATGTGATATATTGCATTAGATATTTTGGTGAGAGAATGCATATTCCACATATGGTTCCACGAGGCTTCCTAAAGTACTACATTCTAAGGCTACTTTCTCAGAAGCCAATGCATGGATATGAGATAATGGAAGAGATTGAGAAAAGGACAGCGGGATGTTGGAGACCGGGCCCAGGATCAATTTATCCTACACTAGAGTGGCTTGAGAAGGCTGGTTACATCGAGGTTGTACCTGGGAAGGGAGAGAAGGAAAAAGCTGCTAGACCTTACAGAGTTACTAGAAAAGGTGAACAGGCAATCACTGATTATATGGCTCACAAAGAGGAGTTAAAGAAAAGAGCTCTTCAGCTTAGAGAACTTTGGCTCGATTTTATGCAAAGACCAGAAGTTAAAGATATGATTGAAGAAGTTAAAAGGGACATTCAACGTATGCGTGGAGAGTTTGCGAGAGATGTCTGGGAAGGCGTTCCAACTGAAACTAGAATTTCGATGCTTGAGGACTATAAGCGACATTTAGAGGAGGAGCTAAAGGCTGTTGATCGAAGATTACAGGATTTAAAGAGTGCAAAACAGAGGAGGAGAAAGAAATCTGGCGGTGAAACTAAATGAGTGCAGTAATTAAGACAATAGATTTAACTAAGGTCTTTAACGGCATAGTAAGAGCTGTAGATAACGTGAATTTTGAAGTTAAAGAGGGAGAAATATTCGGTTTTCTCGGACCTAATGGTGCAGGGAAAACAACAACTATCCTTATGCTGTGCACACTTATCAAACCAACTGAAGGGACTGCGACGATCTGCAACTATGACATTTTAAAGGATCCCGACAATGTCAGAAACTGCATTGGTTATGCTCCACAAGAAATTTCGATGGATGAGGATCTAACTGGAAGAGAGAACCTAAGACTGCATACAATTCTCTATCATATGCCGAGAGATGAAGCTGAGAAAAGGATAAATGAGGTCTTAGAGTTGGTGGATTTGAAAGATGTTCAGAATAGGCTTGTTGATACTTATTCGGGAGGAATGCGAAAGAGGCTTGAAATAGCTGAAGGGCTGCTTCATAGACCGAAAGTCCTCTTTCTAGATGAGCCCACGTTAGGTCTTGACATTCAGACCAGAACGTATATTTGGGAATACATAAAGCGGCTTAACAAAGAATACGGCATAACTATTTTTTTGACAACACACTACATGGAGGAAGCTGACCAGCTCTGTGACAGAATAGCAATAATTGATTATGGAAAAATTGTTGCTCTAGGAACAAATTTAGATCTAAAAGATCAGATAGGTGGAGACGTGATTGAAATTAAGCTGTCTGAAGCTACCCCTGCAAATGATAGGCTCATTAAAAGTTTGGAAGCAAACGAGTTTGTGAAGCGTGCAGTAGTTTCAGATGACAAACTAACATTGAACACATTTGTCGAACGGGGCGAAACCGCTATACCTAAAATAAGCCAAGTTTTGGCAGGAAACGGATCAACTGCAATTTCGATTTCCTTGATGCGGCCTAGTTTAGACGATGTTTTCCTGAAATATACTGGTAGACGTATTCGAGAAGAGAAAGCAGCCCCCGAAGATTTCTGGAAAATGAGACGCACATTAAGGAGAGCAAGAGCATGATAGGAGAAACTTTAGCTATTTCCAGCCGTGAATTAAAGCATTGGTATAGAGAGAAAATGGCAATTTTTATGTCATTAATTCAGCCTTTAATCTGGCTTGGACTTTTCGGAAATACGTTGGGGAATGCCCCTAAGCAGTTCACCACACAATTTTTTGGAACAACAAATTACCTGAGTTTCATGACACCCGGCGTAGTAACAATGACTATGTTATTCACCGCGCTGTTCACTGGAATGTCTGTAATTTGGGATAAACGTCTTGGCTACATGAACAAGCTGCTTGTTGCACCAATTCCGAGAACATCAATTGTTTTAGGGAAAATGCTTTCAGCGATGGTTAGAGGGGCGATTCAATGCCTCATAGTTTTAGCTATAGCTTTCGGCTTAGGTGTAACTGTTGAGACAGGTGCCATCGGAGTAATATTAATCATATTGATTTCTGGAATCTTCAGTTTAGGTTTAGCGAGCATATCTATCGCTGCAGCTGCAGGGATGAAGAGACATGAAACGTTCTTCGCATTCGTCAACCTGCTAAATATGCCTCTAATGTTCTTAAGCAATGCTTTGTTTCCAACAGCACTTATGCCAGATTGGATGAGAACAATTGCAAGCGTTAATCCATTCAGTTTCTGTGTAGACGCTACCCGAACATTGATGATAGTGGGCTTTGACTGGGCAAAGATAGTGCCAGACGTAGAGGCATTAATTATTTTCACAGCACTCACCACAAGCGCTGGAATAATGGCGTTCAGAAGAATAACAAGGTAGGAGGTGCTCAAAATATGGTCGATTACGCGGAAAAATTGAGCGTATGTCATAATTTTGCCTGCATATTCAATTTGGTAAAGAAATCTGTAGAAGAAAATCTAGGCATAAGACGAGCTGGACTCCTTCTCGGGTTGTCTGATCTACCAGGCCCTATAGGAGCTTACCACGCTGTAGGATCAAATTTTATTGTTTTAAACAGAATACCGCTTCGAGAAGTAATGGAATCCTCCGGCGATATGAGATTAGTTAACGCCTATGTATTTCAAACTCTTCTTCATGAATACCTGCATACTCTCGGCTACATTGACGAGGGTCAAGTTAGGCATTTAACCCGCGTAATCTGTAGAAATATATTTGGGGAAAGACATCCGGCGACGATTATGGCGACTTATGGGCCGATTTCAGTTTTTCCAAGCCTCCGCTACGTGCAACATATAAATCCTGGAATGGAAGCTGCATCGCGCATTGAGATAGTCGCAGATTTTGAGAGAGACAACACTTCATACTTTGTTTAAGAAAAAATCGCAAATGCTACTCTGTTTTTGTGAGGCTTTTGACCTACTAATATATCTAACACCACTTGATGCCAATTAGGTCCTACTGGACGTACTACTCGACTGAATGTGACCTTGAAATTTATGTTCAAATTCCCCATTTTCTCAGAAACTTTTGCAGAAACCTTCTCTACGGGATCTTCATCTTTTCTAACGTGAGTGAAATCGTAATAATGAACCCAGCCGCCAGATGGTTTAAGTGCAGCTACAGCTGATTCTAAATATTTGTATGCTTTTTCTGGTAGAGGCATCAGAACCCGGTCAGCTTTGCCCTGTAGCTCTGCCTTTATAACGGCTTCCGCATCGCCTCCAATTGGAAACACTTTATTTTCAACTTTGTTTAGACGAATATTTTCTTTCATGGAAATGACTGCATTTGGATTTATGTCTATTGAGTATATTTTCTCAGCTTTACTATATTTTGAAATAATTATTGAATAGCATCCGACACCCGCAAACATGTTTACAATTATTTCGTTTGGCTGAACGAGTTTGGCTATTCTCATCCTTTCGTATGAAAGTCTCGGTGAGAAGTAAACTGTGGTTAAATCCACATTAAATCGACACCCATACTCTTTATGAGTTGTAACTGTCTTCTTTTCACCGCACACCCACTCAAGTTTGCGTAGTCGAAAAGTTCCAGAAACAGCGCCAGGTTGACTTAGGACCGTTTTAACGTGTTTATTAGCGTCCATTATTGCCTTACCAATAAGTGCATATTTCCCTTTAAGCGGTTCACGGATTTTTATTACAGCTATGTCTCCGATAATATCGAATGAGTGTATGAGTTGTTTAAGCTCATTTTCATTAAGAATTTCAGCTAGGGCTGTTTTAAGGTGTTTTCTACTCAAGTTTTTCGCCTACAACCGTGAGAAGGACCACTTTTTTATACTATCAGCAATGCCGTATGTAAGATTTCATTTATTAGAAACCAATGGAAGACTTCTCATAAATCACTACATAAAAAATAGGGTTGAAGATAAAAATTGACAGAGCTGCCTCTAGTCGCAATTGGTATGCCTGTGAGAGATAGAGAGAAGGTTTTGCCTAAGGTTTTAGATGCAATTCTAGCGTTAGATTACCAGAAAAAAAGAATTAGAATTATCTTCAATGAGAATTTCTCAAAAGACCGCACTCTGCAGATAATAGAGGATTTTAAAAAGAAACATGGCGAAGCCTACGAGAACGTTATAATAATTCACGGCGAAGGAGTCTTAGGTGAACTGCGAAACCAATGCATAGGGCAAGCCAAAGGAACCTATGCAATTATCTTCATAGACAGCGATGTTATAGTCAAACCAAACACGCTGAGACGCCTAGTCAAACACATTGAGACGCCAAACGTTGGAATGAGCATGATACCCTACCCCCCACCAGGCTGGCCTAGAGGACCATCAGAGGAAATGTTTGCATTAAGTTCACCTCAACGGGTACATGAAACACTTGAGGTCGGAATGGGCTGTACAGCAATTAAGATGTCAATTCTAACAAAGACCAGCTTGTTTCCAGCATTACATCGAAATGAAGACGGGGCATTCAGCCACAAGGTGCATATGGCAGGCTACAAAATAATCTGCGACCCAACGGATCCTGTGTATCACCTTCATACCGGATACTGGAATTATTACTGGTTTTACTGGCATTTTATGGGTCGAGCAAGATGGGAGTTAATTAAAGTGACATATAGTCCAAGACTTATATTCAGGATGATTTACTATACTGGCTACATTGCAACTATTCCATTAATCCTGATAACCTACGTACCATTCGTTGCCATGACTGTAGTCACATTTACCTATCATTTCTTTAGATATCGTGGAGCCTACGGTCGCCTAATAGGCCCCTTATTCTCTTTAACAGCTGGTGTCTGGACTACAATCTGCACATGGAAAGAAGCCTTCCTAGATCTTATTGGCAGGGGAGGCATAAAGAGAGAGGAAGAAATAGAGAGAAGACTAAAACGTGAGTTCGCTGTTGAATTGAAAAAATGAACTTGGAGAAGAGAAATATTTGAGGAGACCCTTCAGACAATTCCTAGCTACATTTACTTTTGGAATTGCGAATAGGTTGATCGGAGTTTTTACAACTATAATCTTAGCCAGATTACTGATGCCTGAGGGCTACGGTCTTTATGCACTTGCGTTTTCCGTAGTTTTCCTCGTTAACAACTTTGCAGATATAGGAATTTTCAACGCTGTTTCTAAGTACGCCGCAGAAACAGAAAATGATGCGGACATAGTTTGGACGGGCTTCGTCATTGACGGAGCCGTTACGGCATCTATATTCATTCTTCTACTAATTTTAGCCGGCCCACTTGCTGATTGGATGAACAAACCGGTCGCGAACTTAATTATAATATGTTCTCTTTACCTTGTCCCCTGTTTTTTTGATATTTTTAGTGCTCAGCTTTTAGCGAGAAGAAGAATAGAGCTTCTTTCAACAGTAAGCCTAACTTACACCGTTCTATCTGGAATATTATCAATTGGTTTAGTCTTACTGCATTACGGTGTAGTTGGCGCCATAGTAGGATACATCATAGCGAGAAGTTTTCTTACATTAATGATTCTGAAGTTCGGCTGGATTAAGGGTAGAATCCACTGGAACTTGGGAAAGAAATTACTTCGCTTCGGTTTATTCTCATATGTCTCAATGCTTTCAATTACTTTCATCGGTTATTTTGATAGAATAACTTTAGGTTTCTTTGTTCCTAGCGAAGCTGTGGGATTTTACGCTGTAGCACAAGGCTTCGCTGGTCTGATTGTATACATCCCTACCGCCTTTACCACAGTAGCTTTCCCAATTATTTCCAGAGCACAGGCAGAAAATAACATTGAGAAAATTAAGAAAACATACGAGGCGGGAGTTTACGGTTGTGGAATCTACGCTATCCTAGTTACCATGGCTTCTTTGATTTTCGCTTGGCCCATAATTAGATGGGTTTTTGGATTAAGATACTTGCCGGCTATTCCAATTTTTCAGATATGTATTTTTGCAAGCGCAGCCGCATGCCTAGTCTACGTTTTCTCCATGATGTTTAACGCTATGGGTAAACCTGATCTGGGTGCTAAAATAAACCTCGTGTTACTCGCTATAGCCATAGTAGGTTTTCCAGTTTTTTCTTGGATGATGGGCACAATTGGAGCTGCAATTGTAGACGTCGTTTTGCAGTTTGTAGGTTTAATTCTAGGGTATAGAGCCGTTGGAAAAATGACGGGGATTAAGGTTAGGTTTAGTTTTGAAGCGATTTCATCTTTCTTTAAGCTTTTAATGAAGCAAATTGGTTTAGCTTAGCTGCTATTTTTTTATTCCATAAATTGTTAGGTCAGGGCATAGAAAAGGAAAAAAGGTGTAGAGAATCCTCATGGCTCGATATCTTTGAAAATAACGAGAATCGGCTTCAAACTTTACTGGTTTAAATCCATAGGTAATAAATGTAAAGACCATTTGCGGGCTTGAAAGAAAGCTCCAGTGTTTATCAAACCAGTCAGATGCGTCCTTTATGCACCAAAACGGTTTTCCTTTAATGATATTCAATATAGATGCTACTGAGAAATGATTTGGAAATTTAACCTTCAGTACGCCATTCTTTTTTAACACACGGCGCGCCTCGTTTAACGCTAAACAAGGGTCTGGAATGTGTTCGAGGCTATGGTTGAAGATAACTAAACTGAAAATGCCGTCTTTGAGTGGCAGAAACCTGAAATCTGAAACAATCTCAGGTTTAACTTTCGGGTTAATGTCAAGGTTAATATCTCCCTCACGCTTTAATCCACACCCGACGTCTAAAATCATTTATACCAGCCTCTCCATCAATTTCTCTATTTTTTCGACAGTTTTATCCCAACTGAACATTAATGCTCTACGTCTACATCGCTCACCTACTTTTTTTCTATTTTCACTAGAATAAAGCAGCGACTTAACCAATTCTAACCACTCATCAATTTTCCCAGCAATTAATCCGTATCCCTCAGCTATTTCCCTTGCTCCACCGCCTTCCCTATGAACAACGACCGGTTTACCACAAGCCATAGCTTCTAAAACTGTTAAGCCAAACGCTTCATGAATTGATGGATGCAGATAAACTGAGCAATTTCTATAATATGACAGCAAATCCTCATCATGAACGTCTGTTTTAATTTCTACCCCATTAACTCGAGGCAGTTGAGTCAGATACTCAATAGAACCTAGAGAACCTAGCAAAAACAAAGGCGTATTTAACTGCTTAGCAATGTCTATTGCAAGCAAATGATTTTTTTCACCAGAGCTGAAACGTGCTACATACAGAAGATACTCCTCAGGTGACATATCGCTAGGTGTGAAAAAATTATGGTCAACCCCGGGATATACTACATCGACCACTGGGAAAATTTCTTTCACATTGTTAGCAGTGAACTGACTGTTTACAATTACTGCATCTAAGCCAGTGAAATCCATGTAGCCGATACTGCGAATTGGAGCTTGTAGTAGACGCCTCAAACCGTGAGGGCGCAACCGCCTTAAAAAAGCTACTTCGTGGAGTACCCCGATTAAAGGTGCAGTCCCCTTGAAGACTCTACTAAACTCCATGTCACTTGAAAGTAGGATACAGTCTACGTCTCTAATTTTCTTAACTTGTTTCGCTAATTTACGTGCCGTGATCAAGCCTTGATAAGATTTGGGAAGAAAGTTTGGTGCACCTACATTTTTACTGAAAATTTCTACTTCATGACCACGCATAGTTAAATGACGTGCGACTTCAACGGTCCAACGGACACCCCCACCGAATAGATGAATATTTCTGTGGACTATTCCAATCTTCATCCTAATTCATCCATAATATCTTACTCAGTATGTGCGCGCTTTTCATTGACAACTATCCAATAATCTTTTATTAGGTCTTAAATCAATAACTCGTTAAGATATATCTCTAATTTTCTGTTATGGGTTTCCCATGTGTGTTCTCTGGCGAGTTTAGCTCCGTCCTTTCCCATTTTTTCAGCTAGTCGCTCATCATAAAGTAGTTTACCAATTTTGTTAATGAAATCCTGAGAATCATTTTTGTCAATTTTGAATCCGTGAATACCATCTTGCGCGAGATCCCATATTCCAGAAGGATAGGGGTGGATAATTGGACAACCGTGAGCTAGTGCCTCTAAGGCAGGCATACCAAAGCTTTCCTCATTTGTATGAACGAAGAGGCGGGCTCTCCAATATAATTGGCTTAACCGCTTTTCAGATACCGGAGAGATTATTTGAACCCGGTTCTTTAGGTTGAGTTGCTTTATTTTTCTCAAAAAGATAGGTATGTGCGGAGTTGGCGTCCCTGCAATAATTAATTTTGCATCGGGTATCTGAGCTATAACATCTAATAGAAACTCGATGCGTTTACCCCGATGGAGCCTTGCAGCGAACAGAATAAAGTCTTCCCGCTTAATGCTTAATGGTTTCGGCAAATGGGTGGCTGGGTGAAGAATTTTTGTTTTTACATTCAAATCAGGATGAACGTCAAGAAGCTGTTTAATCATGAACGATGAGTTAACAATGAGTAGATCCGCTAGAGATAGATGTTCCATTTCCATCTTTCTTTCTATTGGACGGAAAAATCTGTGACGGAAGCTTGAGAAGTAAGCTAAAGGATGGGCGTAACCGAAAACATCATGCATGTACGGTACGTATTTTACCTCACGCTTTTTCTTAAGATAGTGGCCGACCGGCAGGGTTGCTGCATCATGGCAAATAGCAACGTGAACGTTTATTTTTGGAGGAATATGCCAAGAAAACCAACAATTTAGCGACTGTCTAAGAACGGGAAGAGGAATGTTTGGATAAAGTGTTATTGGAGTATCAGCAAATATTTCCCATAGTTTCTTTTTTCCAACGAAACTGTAACATACCGTATCGTATCCAAGTTTACGCAGCCCCTTTGTTTCTTCGATTGCTACTCTAGGAACACCTCCACGTCGAACAAGAGTAGGTACAAGTACCCCGATCTTCACTTCTCAAGCCTCAAATTTTTAGCCAGTCAATTTACGGATTGTCTTTTCTAGAATATCCATGTGGTGTTTCCAAGTGAAGTTCGCCTTAGCGTACTTGATCCCATTTTCACCCATTTTATTACGTAAATCATCGTCACTCAAAATCTTCAAAGTCTTCTCAAGATATTCATCCTCATCATACGGTGTTACAACATATCCAGTGACGCCGTCGAGAATAGTTTCACTTGGACCACCATCATTCCACGCGATTACAGGTGTGCCACATGCCTCAGCTTCAACGGGTCCTAAACCGAAGTCCTCCTGAACAGCCGCATAGAGGTATAAATCAGCTTCATTGTAGAGTGCAACAAGATTCTTTTCAGAGATACTGCCTGTGAAAACCACATTTCTCTCAATTTTCAGCTTCTTAACTAACCCTTCCAATTTGCTTGTATAATATGGGACAGGTTTACCTGTTATGACTAGAGTTACTTGGGGATGCTCCTTCAAAATTTTTGGCATTAGTTGAATTAGAAAATCTATCCTCTTTTGAGGAGCATGACGATTAGTTGAAAGCAAAATTGGATGATTTAGATGGTATTTCTTAACAACCTGAGAAGTAACTTCTTCGGGTAGGGGCTGAAAATATTCCTCAGGAGCTGGATAACAAGGCAAAGCGTCTTTTCTACCATAAATTTTTGCAACCTCATCAGAGATTTTTTTGCTGTTCGTTAGAATTGCGTCCGCGTTCCGTATACTGATCATGTCGATGTTTTTCCACCAGTTTATGTTCGGGAATGTCTCCATTAGGGTTGCACGTATATCAGTTGCCCAACCTGTTTTCAGATCTATTGGGCGGGGGTAAAGTCTCCTCCAAGGTGCATGCACATAACAGATGTAGGGTTTGTTAAATGCTGTTTTCATGCGGTAACCTACGTATGGTCCTGGTTGATTATGACCGATGCTTATGTCGTAGTCTTGAAATTTGTTAATAGGTGTGAAAAAGCTTAGCATACGATTCATTGTTCTCTTAAGATATGGAGAGGGAACTGTGACCAAAAGGGGTCTTATATCTAACTGCATTGAAATCTCTGGAAAGCACCTTTTCTTATCAACTATAGGCGCATAGCATGTTACCTTATATCCCCTCTCTTGGAGGAAATACGCCTGCTCAAGCGCAACTCTTTCAGATCCACCTTTATCATAGAAATTGGCGTGGTTTATGGCAACCTTAAGCATTCCTAAGCCCCTTCACTCGATTAATTGAACAATTATGAAGAGAAACCTTTAATTTATGTTTATAATGCCTATATTCACTTTAAGTGGTCAATTATGGCTGAGAAAAAGGAAGTACTAGCCGGAGTAGTTTACGAATGCGTAAACTGTGGAACAAAGATAAGTTTTGAGCAGCTCGCTATGGGTCCTGAGATCAAATGCCCTTCCTGTGGTTATCGGGTGCTGAAAAAGGTTAGGCCTCCAGTCGTCAAACATGTGAAAGCAGTCTGATTATAGCTGTATGCCACGTTTCACTGTGAAATGCTCAATTTTTCCTTCAAGTTTCAGAGTGGCTTTCCCTACAATGTATCCAAGGATTCCGCCGAACAATACATCGGTAGGCCAATGTACTCCAACATAAATTCTACTAAAACCTACAAGTAGAGCCATAACTAAAAGAGGAATTCTCAATTTAGATATTTTACCGCCAAGTACAGTGAATATGGAGAAAACCACTTCAGTGTGGCCGCTTGGAAAACTTGGCTCAGATGGAAACAGCCTACCATCAAGAACCCTTGAATTAGAAACGATCACCGATGGCGATTGGCGCATAATCGAATATTTCATTAATGCAACAATGCTTTCTCCTATAAGTATGCTTACAAGGATTAGTGTTGCCTCACGCCTCTTCTTCTTAAACCATAGACCAGCAGCCACTAGGATCCATAGGGGCCAAAGACCAAGATAGGTTATGCTGACCATGAAAATGTCGAGGATGGGGTTTGCTAATCCTCGATTTATTAGATTGAATAAAACTTCATCGAGCCAAAATGTGCCAAGCACTTTAACAGCAACCCTTAAAGGCGAATAAGAATGTCCATCTCTTTCATTAGCCTTTTCATCAAAGTTTTTTCCCGCCCAGAAATACCTGTACCTAAATCCTCTTCAAGTTTCTTACCGAAGTAGCCATTAGCGATAAAGGTTTCAGCCTTACGTGCAACTCTCAAAATGCGTTCAAGCCTCCCCGCCTGTAGATACATGGAGACATCATTAATGAGCAGGATTGGAGTAGGTTTTTGTGCATATTTGGTCAACAATCGATCTATCGCAGTCCGGTTAAATTTAGCCAATTTTCTAAGCTCCTGAGGAGTTTTAGCGGTAACCCGTGGCGCCTTCACTTTCGCAGGTTTAAGATACCTCACCTTTAAGGTTGACCTAGTAATTTCAGCCAACGTTCCCCCTATTCTTATTCCTCGAACTCTCATAGTTGGGGGCGCCATGTCGATTACAGTGATTTTGCGGGAATATCCCATGTCAACTGCTTGGTCAAGGAGGTTGGCGGTTAGCTTAGTTTTTCCGCTACCAACATCACCGACTATTAGAATTTTCTTTTTTAGGAACTTCTTGAATGGATATGATTTCGGCAAATCGCGTCCTCCGTAAAACTCGCACTATAACAAAACCTAGGAAACTTCCTGGAATACAGCTTATTAACCAGTAGATTTCAAGCAGCGCCCATGTGGCAGTTATGTCAAATAATGGAGTTAGAGGCTTGTAGGGTATTCCAAGAGTGGGCAGAATGAATGGTATAATTATTAAAGCACTTAAAAAAGCCCCAATCGAAGTTCCTATCGGTTCGGTTAGAGCTGCATAATCGCTCCTCTTCACGTAACGGTAAATAAGCCCCACCATTAAACCGCCAAACATTCCGCCTGGGAAAGCGAAGATTGTTCCGGTTCCTATCATGTTTCGGATAAGGGCTATGACGAATGCGATGAAAACGGCGTACCAGGGTCCAAGAAAAATTCCGGCGATAGCGTTAATCATGTGTTGCCACGGAAGTGCCTTAGTTGGGCCGGCGACGAAATGGAATGGGGATAAAGCGACACCTAAGGCTATCGAGACAATTGAAAAAGCTGTTTTTTTGGTTCTATTTCCATACATTTTTCGCATACCTTAATCTTTTCGCCTTTACTGTTCATTAAGACTTCGCATGGCACATGTTTTCCGCTAATAGTTTCACTTATCTCCACTACGAATCTTTTCGTGCTATTTTAAATAAAGGGCGCGCATCATTTTTTGATGGTTTACCTATGCCAACTGAAACTATGCCTAAAGAGGCTTCAACACAGTTAGAAACTGTTAGAGAGGCTGAGCCTAAAGAACCTGAAAACTCTGATGTTGAGGTAAAAGAGGCGAGGGAGGACTTTCACGTTACTTACACCTATCACTCAAAGGGGAGAGAGAGTCGCCGTGAGCTACTCATCCCACTCAGGCAGGAGGTGAAAGACTGGAAAACTGACTCAGTTAAACCTTTTGAGGTTTCAGTTGAGGAGTTGGAAGCAATTGGCGTAAAACATATTTGGAATGATCGTCAAGATGCAGGCGGTTTCGGTGAAAAATTGGCAAAGCTCACACTCACTAAGCTTTACGACTGGAAAGAGGCTAAGGAGCCTGTCGCCAACCTGATTAGAAGGAGGGGTGGCCCTTACGAAAAGGGAGAAGAACCTCCTGACATTTTAATGTGGGACAAAGATAACACGCTCCACCTCATTGAGGTTAAAACTTTTGCTTCAAGAAGTAAAGGAAGCCATGTCCATTGGGATGACGCTTTTCTCTTCCTAAAAAGAAGAGAGCAGACGGCACATGAGTTATTGCCAAGTATGAAGTTTGAAAAAGACCTATTTGTTATAAATTTGAGAGGGAAGAAGAAGGCGATTTCTCACCAGAAAACTGGAGATTTGTTGAGGGAGGGGGTTAATATCATAGAAATGGCACATCGAGGGGGATTTCGCAAGCCGAAATACATGCAAGTTTTAGAACTTTCACAGCAGGGCTTATTAGATGAGAAGATAGCGGAAGAGCTTGGAATCAACCGTGGAATGGTTCGCCACTATCGTTCAGTGGCTATGAATCGCGAGAGACGGTTAAAATATCACCGTGAATACCAACGTAAGTATCGTCACCGTAAGAAAATTTAAGAAAGGCGACCAAAAAAATAATCTATTACTTGACACGCTAAATAAATTGCAACAACACTGAAAATATTGGGTGATGAGTTGATTAAAAGACGGTTTCTGGCTTCTTTTCTAATTGTTCTGTTCGTCTGTTCAATTTCTATTGTTTGGGTTTCGGGTCGAAGTAACGGCGAATACATAAAGGATATGGGTAAACATGGATGGATGACTTGTAAAACCTGCCACATAACAGACGAGGGGGGTGCACTGCATTTTGTGAATGGAACTACAACTACGGATACCCCCTCCTTATGCGGACAATGCCACGTGGATCAATATAAAAATTGGACAAAGGGCCTACACTATATATCTAAGGATACAAACTGCACCCAGAAATGGTGCCACTACTTCGACTCAACCCACCATAATCCAGCAATTCCATCTGCATTAGCACCTGAAGTGGCGAGCGAACGCGTGGGATTAACTATATTCGGAACCTATGTTTCTTACATGCAGCTAATCTCAGCCCTCACTCTGATTACAATAGCTATCCTAGGATTGACACTCGTTTACTATATAAGAAAACAACCTAGAGAGAAAGCGAAGACACAGATCTGACAGAAATATTAATTTAGAGAGGAATCGAGCAAGAAACCCCACCCATTCATAGGTGGGGGCAAGTGACTTTCCTATTCAACAGTTTCGACTTGTTAGGTCACTTTTCCGGCGGACTGCGTAACAGCATCTAGTATTCCTTCGATCTTCCGTTCAGTTGGTCGTAATGGTTCTTAGTTACTCGGTATATTTGTTCTCTAAGTTCCCCTCCAGTAATTCCTGCCTCCCTTATTTTCGCAATCTCCTCAGCCAATTGGGGATAACCTAATGCGTCTTTGAACCAGTTCTCGAAGTCACTGCGAAAAGTATGAAACTCCACGGATTTCACATCAACTATTTCGATTAAATCACAGAACTCCTTAAGACTCGAAGCACATGGACCTGCTGGTTGACCTAGACCCACATAGAAACGGAAACTTTTCTCTGATGGTAGCCTGCTCAGGATCCTCTCAGCCTCCTCCGTGATAGCTGTCTCAACCGGCGTTTCAACCTTAGTCTCAATGAGTTGCTCTTCCTTGGCTGTAACCGATTCATCCTCTACCTGGGTAGCAGAAGCTTCCATTCGTGTAGTTTCCCCATGAACACTAAGCTCTAGTTCACGCACTCTCTTTTCAAAAGCACGTATTTCATTGCTGATTTCACGTAGTTCACGGGAGACTCCTAAGCCACCAATTTGCCCAAGCAACTGAGTATGTGTCTGAGCCTCTGATGTTAATTTTGAGATTTCCGTCCGGATAGCCTCAAGCTCTCTACGGATCCTATGGTCAAAAGTCGCCATTTCTGCAGGCACCCTATCTCTCCAATGAGCATAGTGAAGTTGAGCCTTCCTTGCTAGGCGATAAGTGTAAAAAATAATGACAACTAATACTCCGACCCCAGTTACCAACACTGCATCTATTTCAGCCAACTCAGCACATACCCCTCTTAGAACTGTTCTCCATTAAAGTCACCAAACCACAATTTAACGGGATTTCCTTTTAGCTTTTTTAGCCCTTTTAGCTTTCTTACGCCTTTTCCTTTTAACTTTTTTACGCCTTTTCTTAAATCTACTGAATTTCTTTTTAAGTGAACGGGGGCGGCTCTTAAGCCTTAGTCTACGCAGCCTATTTTCAAGAGCGCGTATTTCATTGCTGATTTCACGTAGTTCACGGGAGACTCCTAAGCCACCAATCTGCCCAAGCAACTGGGTATGCGTCTGAGACTCTGAAAGCGCACTGCTCTGAGTTGATGTCAATTTTGAAATTTCCGTCCGGATAGCTTCCAGGTCTCTATGGATCCTATGTCCAAGAGTCGCCGTCTCCGCATGTGTTCCATCTCTCTCATGAACGTAGTGAAGTTTAGCCTTCATTACTAGGCGATAAGCATAGAAAACAGTGACAACTAGTAATCCAACTCCAGCTACCAACACTGCATCTATTTCAGCCAACTCAGCGCCTGCCCTCGAACAGTTTTCTATAACAACTTCACCCAAACCATTTAATAAACGTTCTTCCGACATCTGCAGACTCAAAGAGGCTTCAATTTGCCTACAACAATGCTCCACTTAGCCGTAGGGCTCTCAGCCTACCTAATACTGAAAAGATACGTAGAGGAATTAGAGTTCAAATATTTCGCCTTCACGACAATTCTACCGGATCTAGATGTACTCATAGACTGGATCCTTGTTCAAGGACCTCAAAAACCCGCCTACCTGCAGGGGTAATCCTGATGACATCATGGTGAACCTTAACAAGACCAAATTTTCGAAGAGTATCAACAGCCATTTTATCATCATCAAAAAGAAGACTATACATGAGACCGCCAGTTTGGTATAGGCTACTAAGCATACCGCGCATTTCAGGGGTTATAAGGGACAAACTCTGTAGGGAAATAGCTTCAGATAAAGTCGAGAGAGAAACAGCGAAGAGAATTATAAGAAGCGTAACGAGAAAATAATCAGGCCCTCTCATAATGGCGATAATGGAAAAAGCATAAATCCCTGCATATGCGCTTATCATCACTTTTTTTGTTTCTTTTAGACCCGTATTAATTGCCTTATATCCAATGTTTAAAATGAAGCCTAAAAGAAATAGGAAGAACATTAAGCCAATGATCCCGAAGTCCATAAGTGGGGCGCCGAATATAGTTGCATCTATCCCACCTCCAGTCCATGTACCTCCAATTTTTTGGTAAATCATCTGCGACATGAGTACTCTCCCATCGGGAATACCGAACAAAACACCGCCGCCAGTTGTCCCTATTAATAAGTCAGATGATTTAATTACTAGATCTAAAGAGAAGAACATACGCCAGAAACTTGTAAAGGTAGATACTATAAAGGCCCTACGTGGAGATACTATCAAAAGCAAAAATAGTATTGCCATACCAAAGAAAATCAGTAACTCTTCTTTTTCATTCATAGCATCAAAACACCTAAGGGCGAGTAAGATTGTCAACAAAATTCCAGCTATAAAAAACCAAAGACCGAGCCAATAAAAAAACAGAACCCCAAGAAGAGCAGCCATAAATCCCCAAATTCGGTTCCAAGATCTATTATCAGTCATTAAAAAAGTTGAACCTAGAATAAAACCACAATAACCTGTAAGAACTATTGGTGATGTGTAGGCTTCATATCCTATTGCCGTTGGAAGTTTGAAAAAACCGTAGCTTAATGTGGGTATGACGCCTAGTAAGATGAATGATAAAGCAACGAATATCACCCCCAACTCGATAGCCATTCTACCGATAAACCCGTGTCCTAGCTCTGGAAATAAAATAAAGAGTATAAATACGCTAATTGCAATTAAGAGATCCAATTGCCACGGAGAAGTTGTATCTGCAAGAAAGAAGAATAAGCCTAGGTATATCGCGACTATTAAGAGAATGTTGGACACAATCCTCAAATATCTTTGAAGCCTAGCGATTCTCTTCACAAAAAAATTACCTGCAAATATACCAATACAGTACCAAGCAGATCCAACTAAAATTATAACCCAAACCAGTTTATCAAAAGCGAGGGAGAGGCCTCCGTATAAGCTTTCAGCCACAGCGAAAAGTAGAGATATAATTAAAACTAGGAAGAAACCCACTAATGGATTGGCCAAATCAAGCATTTTTAGGTTAAAAGAGAAGCCCATTCCAGCCTAACCTTAGACTTTATTTAACAACTTAATATAACAACGCCCTAACTCATAAATAATTAGTATGTAATTGAAATGGAAGAATCCTATTGATAGATAAAAATGAAATGGATTGTTGCGCTATGAAAACTAATACAAAAAGTCATATTAGCTATGAGCACCCCGTTTCAAGTTAATTTCTTCTCTTCTATCCACTCATTGAACGATTAGGCAAAAAGAGGCTGAAGATCACGGTAGGATCATATTGATTAATTGTGATGAATTGGTTAATTTATTAAAAAACACGAATCCCCCAAAGCATAATTACCTGTTAGTTATTATCCTACAGTAATACGATATATCAGATGCTTTTATAACAGAAATAACATTCATTATTAGCAACTAAGGATATAGCTGGCTTAATTTCTTAAAGATGAAAGGCGTGAGCAAGAAAGCTAGACCAAGCATTAATAATGGAGAATCTCCCTCTAGAAAAACTACCCCTAGAGAAACTACCTCTCGAGATGTGACTAGATTTGTTGCAGTTGAGGTTTGGGTATCTGTAGAGGTTATTATGGTGGATAAAGTCGAAGTGTCCGTTATTGCTAAGGCTTGACCGGTTGAGGGGGTTGTAAGAGTGCTGGACTCCGTTGTTGTATAGGTCATGGTTCCACCCGTCGATGGCACGGTAGTCGTTTGGGTCGGAGTTGTAGTCGTAATTGTCGTCGTACCGCTAGTAGTCGTAGAGCTTGAGGTAACCGTAGTTGTTCCTGAAGTGGTCGTTGTAGTTATAGAAGAGGTAGTGGTGATAGTTGATGTGCCAGATGTGGTTGTTGAGCTGGTCGTAATCGTTGAAGTGCCCGAAGTCGAAGTCGAACTGATCGTTATAGTGGTTGTAGCAGAAGTCGTAGTTGTGGTGGTCGTTGGAGTCGTCGTTATAGTCGAAGTCTCAGACGTAGACGTAGAGCTAGTCGTAATAATTATTGTGCCTGATGTAGATGCGTATGTTGTAGTGCCTGAAGTTGTTGAAGTTATTGCCGTTGAAAATAGAGTGGTTGTGTAGGTAGTTGTCTCTGAAGTTGTGGTGGTCAAATATGTAGTTGTGGCTGAAGTAGTTGTAAACGTAGTTGTTCCCGATGTAGAAGTAGTAGTCAAAGGATTAATTGTGGTCGTTCCTGAAGTGGATGTGGTTATCAACGGATTAATTGTTGTAGTTCCTGAAGTAGCTGTTCCTGTTGTGGTTTGAGACGTAGTTGTAGTTATGGCAGTAGAATAAAGGGTTGTTGTGTAAGGTGTTGTTCCGCTTGTCGTGGTAGTTGTGAATGTGCCTGATTCCGTTACTGTATAGGTTGTAGTGCCTGATGTCGTTGTAGTTGTAGTGGTTTGAGTAGGCGTAGTTGCAGTGAAAGTCGTCGTGCCTGAAGTGCTAGTTGTAGTGAGTGTTGATGTGCCAGAGGTGGTGGTCGTGGAACTTGTAATCGTTGTGGTTCCTGAGGTCGTGGTGGTCGTCAGTGGTTGAATCGTCGTGGTTCCTGAAGTTGAGGTTGTTGTGAGTATTGATGTGCCAGAAGTTGAAGTGGTAATGCTTGTTATGATGCTGGTGCCAGAGGTTGTCGTGGTCGTGAACGGTGCAAGTGTACTGGTACCTGAAGTTGAAGTCGTAGTTAGAGTTGAAGTGCCTGAAGTGCTAGTTGTGCTGCTAGTTATAGTCGTGGTTCCAGAGGTCGTGGTTGTTGATGAAGTAACCGTAGATGTTTCTGAAGTTGATGTTGTAATAGAAGTAATAGTAATGCTTGTTGTTCCGCTAGTTGTAGTGGTCGTAAACGGCTGAAGAGTGCTCGTGCCAGAAGTGGAAGTAGTAGTCAAAGGATTGATGGTCGTTGTACCAGACGTAGTGGTTGTGCTTGAAGTTATTGTTGTAGTTCCAGAAGTTGTGGTAGAACTTGTCGTGATTGTGGTCGTGCCAGAAGTTGAAGTGGAACTGGACGTGATAGTAGTAGTACCGCTAGTTGTAGTCGTAGAGGTCGTGGGTGTTGTTAGCAGAGTCGTGGTTCCTGAAGTTGAAGTGGTTGTGAGAGTTGAGAGAATGCTAGTTCCAGTTGTGGATGTTGTTGTAAGTGGGTTAATCGTGCTAGTGCCTGAGCTTGTTGTTGTTGTGCTAGTTATTGTAGTTGTTCCAGAAGTGGTTGTGGTTGTACTTGTAATAGTCGTGGTGCCTGAAGTCGTGGTAGTCGTAGTTGTAAACGGAGCCAAAGTAGACGTTCCAGAAGTGGAAGTAGTAGTCAACGGATTAATGGTTGAAGTACCAGTTGTTGTAGTAGTGGTTGCAGTCGTTAAGGTTGTGGTTGTAATCGTCGATGTGCCAGAAGTTGAAGTTGTTGAACTCGTAATACTTGTAGTGCCAGAGGTTGAAGTTGTTGTAAACGGTGCTAATGTGCTAGTACCAGAAGTGCTTGTAGTAGTTAGAGTTGAAGTTCCAGAAGTTGAGGTTGTTGCTGAAGTGATGGTTGTGGTTCCGCTGGTTGTAGTTGTTGGCGTAGTGGTTGTAACCTGAATGGTCGTCGTGCCTGATGTACTTGTAGTCGTAAACGGTGCTAAAGTAGTGGTTCCAGATGTTGTAGTGGTCGTAAACGGAGCTAATGCAGTGGTTCCAGATGTTGTAGTGGTCGTAAACGGAGCTAATGTAGTGGTTCCAGATGTTGTAGATGTTGTTGCGGTTGAAGATAGTGATGTTGTTGAAGATGAGGTTATTCGACTCCAACCGTAACTTGTCCAAGTACGAGAGGTCGTCGTAGAAGTTCCAGCGGTTTCAGTTGCACAGCTAGAAGTCAACGTCCAAGTTGTAATCGTCTGTTTGTCTGTTCTTGTCGTGCTGGATGGAACTGTCCAAGTCCAAGTTGTGGTATAGATGGTATTTGTCGTATATGAAAACGTTATGGTAGTAGCACCTCGCAACCTTTGGGTGGAATACGTAACTAAAGTTGTACAGACGCTTGTTGTTGTGGAAGTCCATATTGTTGTTCCAGTTGATGTAGTGGTTGTGAAAGTCGTTGTACCTGATGTGCTGGTGGTTGTGCTTGTGATAGTTGAAGTCCCAGAAGTAGAAGTAGTTGTGCTTGTGATAGTTGAAGTCCCAGAAGTAGAAGTAGTAGTTGATGTTATTGTTGTCGTTCCAGAAGTTGAAGTGGTTGGGGTAGTTGTTATAACTTGGATAGTTGTTGTTCCAGACGTGGATGTAGTAGTCAATGGATTAATCGTAGTCGTACCAGTTACTGATGAAGTTGTTATCGTAGTAGTTCCAGAAGTAGTGGTAGTTGTGCTTGTGATAGTTGAAGTTCCAGAAGTTGAAGTCGTAGTTAATGGATTGATAATTGTGGTACCTGAAGTAGTTGGAGTAGTCGTGATGACGCTTGTCGTAGTAGTAAACGTGGTTGTTCCGCTAGTGGTGGTTGTTTGAGAAGTGATTGTTGTTGTGCCCGATGTGGTGGTTGTAGTCGAAGTTATTGTTGCAGTTGAAGTTGCACTTGTAGATGCTGTGGTGAAAGGCGCAAGTGTGGATGTACCCGATGTTGACGTTGAAGTAAAGGGAGCAAGTGTGCTTGTTCCTGAGCTTGTAGTTGTAATGCTTGTAATGGTCGTAGTTCCGCTAGTTGTAGTGGAACTGGTCGTAATAGTTGTGGTGCCTGAAGTTGAAGTCGTAGTGGTCGTTGGGGTCGTAATAATTATCGTAGTGCCTGAAGTTGAAGTCGTAGTCAAAGTGGAGAGAGTGCTAGTTTGAGAAGTAGATGTGGTAGTTAAAGTCGAGACAGTACTTGTTCCTGACGTGCTGGTGGTCGTTAGAGGATTAATTGTGCTTGTTCCAGAAGTAGATGTGGTGTCACTTGTTATTGTCGTTGTTCCACTGGTTGTTGTAGTGGTGCTTGTAATCGTACTTGTGCCCGAAGTAGAAGTAGAAGTAGTGGTCAACGGATTGATAGTGGTAGTCCCACTGGTGGTTGTGGATGTGAATGTGCTGATCGTGCTAGTTTGAGAAGTCGATGTGGTTGTCAGCGGATTAATGGTAGTCGTTCCAGTTACAGAGGACGTCGTAATTGTCGTTGTTCCTGAAGTCGTCGTAGTCGTACTTGTGATGGTGGATGTACCAGATGTGGTGGTTGTGGTTAGGGGGTTGATTGTGGTCGTGCCAGTAATTGAAGTCATGGTAATCGTTGTGGTGCCTGATGTAGTAGTTGTAATGCTAGTGATTATCGATGTTCCAGAGGTCGATGTAGTTGTTAGAGGATTAATGGTCGAAGTACCCGTCACCGAAGAAGTCGTTATCGTTGTCGTTCCAGTAGTCGTTGTAGTTGTAGCAGTCGAAGAAAGCGTTGAAGTAATTGTGCTTGTGCCTGAAGTCGTAAAGGTTACATAAGTCGTAGTCGGACTTGTGGTTGTAAACGTAGTTGTTCCAGACGTGCTAGTGGTTAAATATGTTGTAGTTGGCGTAGTCGTTGTAAATGTTGTAGTGCCTGATGTTGAGGTAGATGTTGAAGTTCCTGAAGTTGTAGTTGTGCTTGATATTATTGTTGTAGTTCCACTAGTCGTAGTTGTACTACTGGTTACTGTCGTAGTTCCAGAAGTAGTTGTTGTAGTAGCTGTAGAAGAAAGTGTAGTTGTATAGGTTGTAGTTCCAGATATTGAAGTTACTGAATATGTTGTAGTCGGAGTGGTAGTTGTAAATGTAGTTGTTCCAGACGTGCTTGTGCCTGTCGTTGTTCCAGAGGTGCTAGTGGTCGTAAGCGTCGAAAGGGTTGTAGTGCCAGAAGTTGTGGTCGTAGTCGTTGTAACAATTGTCGTGATAGTGCTCGTGCCGGACGTAGACGTAGTGGTAAGCGCGGACAACGTGCTCGTGCCAGAAGTGGTCGTAGTGGTCAAAGTTGAGAAGGTAGTTGTTCCGCTCGTACTAGTCGTTGTTGTAGTAGATGTTGTCGTTGTCATAGATGTTCCAGAGGTGCTAGTGGTCGTAAGCGTGGAGAGCGTGCTAGTGCCACTTGTGGTTGTGGTCATAACTGTAGACGATTGAGTGGTTGTGTATGTAGTAGTTGTCTCAGATGTAGTCGTCACTAAATATGTGGTTATTGGACTTGTCGTTGTAATTGTCGTTGTTCCCGGTGTCGTTGTAATACTTGACGTAGAGGTTGATGCGGAGGTTGTTGTAGTTGTGGAAGTTATTGTCGCCGTGTTGGTCGTTGTGCTTGTAGTGGTGATTGTGGAAAAAGAGTCTGCAGCCTTAACGCCAACGACATTGTTGCTAATTTGCAGTAAGAACAAAACTGAAAAGATTACAATCGATATTATAAATAGTTTGCTAATTAATTTTCTTTTACTGTTTTTAGTTGTATGTTTCCAATGATTATGGAGATCGACACCCAAGAAGAATATGGCTGCGAAATCCAGTAAAATACTTTGGAGATATTCTATCATCTCACTATCATCACAGGGAAAAAGTAAAAGAAGAAGACAATAGTGAAGAGAAGGTGTAGCAACATAGCAATGGTTCTATAATTTTCCGAGAGACCGAACTTTGACCAGAAGTAAGGTATTCCCAGCGCGAATGCTGGAATCGTGTAGAGAATGTAATAGTTAAACGTCATCCGTTGAACAAACAGGCCCATCAACAGCCATGGAACATAGGAAACAGTTATCCAACCTACTAGCAAAACTCCTAGTTTATTTTCGTCTTTCTTTATAACTATGTTGAATACTCCTATCGGCATCGTCCAACTCCAAGGTGGTCTAAACTGCGATTCGGGTGTAACGATTGCTGGTGCTAATGCAGAGAAGTAGTCCCAAGAGAACTTTACATGTTCAACTGGATTTGTTATCGCATTAGCTTTTGTAACGTTCTGTATCTGTGTTTGAGTAGTAATTGGATTGCCGTTCTGGTCCACAATTACCATTGCGCTGATGCTTTGATAGATTGTTGTTCCTGTTGTTGGTTTAAAAATTATATCATATACCCACAATCCGCCGCCACCAATTAAGAGTAGCACCACTAAAAATACGGCAAATTTCCGCAGGTTAAGTTTGCTTTTGAACTCTTGAAGTTTTAGATGTGTTGCTATATGATAGATTGAAATGGCTGCTAAAAAGAATAATCCAAGCTCCTTCATTAAGAACGATGTTCCAAATGAGAGTGCCGACCATTCGTATTTCTTAGCGAAGTAAAGTTCCATTCCCATTAAGCCGAAGAGGATTGCTGGCATGTCTAAAACAAATATTGACCCGTGAATAAAGTAGATCACATCAAAAGACAGCATAGCTGTCGCAAATAATGCGTATCTTTCACTCATAAATCGTTTGGCGATTCTATAAAATACATACAAAGACGCAATACCCATTAAAACTATCGGAAATCTCCATGCAAACCAATAGTTGCCGAATATGGCTATGCTGATCGCTATCACTATCTTTGCTAGCGGCATATGTTCAGCGTTTGCAGGTTGTAAATTAAGCGTTTTAACTGCAGCTGGAACGTAATGTGCCTCGTCAAATATCATTCCACCATCGCTCGGGAACGGTATAACGAATAGATGTAACGCTAAAGACAGCAAAAGTAAATGTCCTATATTGAACTTTGATAAAAATGTCGAAACATAATTGTATATGCGTTTTAAGTCTATTTCTACCTTTAAGCTCATTTCTCTGCCACCGCCTTTATCCTCGGAAGCTGCCCAGTCAGCCTATCCAGAAATCTTCCAGTTGTGTCAGTCTTTATCAGCGATATTTCTTTAACCGAGAATCCAGCCTTTTCCAGATGATTCTTCAGATGTTGTCTTGTGAAGATTCCGTAGTGTTTGTCGTCCGGATTATTTTTATGCTTATTTTCATATCTTCCTTCATGCGTCCCCAAGCTATAAAATCTTGAACAGGCTGCATTGTCTGTGATTATAACCAGCCGTCCTCCTTTTTTCAGAACCCTGTAGCACTCTTCGAGGTGGATGCCTACGTTTCTCAGATGTTCCAGAAGGTTCTTACTATAAAGTTCGTCGAAGAAATTGTCTGGAAACGGTATGCCTTTCTCAAGGTCGTGGACAAGCGTTGTCGCTGGTGTTTCTCTGATGTCTATGCGATCTGTGCCGTAGGTGTCCTCGCCACAACCCAGATTAAGCGTTCTTTTAGGCATTTTGCACTACTTCTTTGAACATATTTTCGAGTTTCTCGATGACGATTTTTTTATCGAAAGTCATTGCCGATGATCTGCAGGACTTGCAGAACTTATCGTAGGAAGTCTCATGTTGCCAGAGCCTCCATGTTTGGTTGAGAGCTTTCAAAAAATCTTCAGCTGTTTCTGCATATTGAAGGGGGATGCCCAACGTTTTATGTGTTAAAAGTGGTGTTGTGATGACGGGTGTTTCACATAACATGCTTTCGATGATTGTTAAGCCGAAGGTATCAACTCTAGCTGGGACGACTGTGACATGTGCGCTTGAAAAGAATTGGGGCAATTCCTCTTCTGAAATATCTCCTGATACCAATGTTTTCATCTGTGAATACCGTATTAAGTGTCTGAAGACGTCCCATCCTTTTTGCCACACTTTTCGACTTGCATAGGCAACTGTGAAGGATTTCTCCTTTTCCTTACAGGACTTAAATTTCTCCGAATCCACAAAATTTGGAATATAATAGAGTTTTGGGTGGTTTATTGGGTAAACATTTGTAACTGTATGAATCGCGTCAAACCGCCTCAATTCAAAATAAGACGAAAATTTATTTACCAAGTTTGCTGCATTCGGCAAAATCCCGTATTTTAGGTGCGGCGACAGCCAATAAGCGTGAGAATGCATCCCACCAATTCTCGGACGTGAAGTTTCAAAGTTTACCCAGTTTAAAGGATTATAGGTAATATAGCAAATGTCCGCTTTGACCTTTTTCCTCTTAACTTCCTCGTATGGGATGCCGTCCAGAAGTTCTTTAGGGTTAATTTTCGGCTTGCCATCCAAAAGAAATGGTAAAGCGTAAATTTCAACATCATGCCTTTTGGAAAGTTCCTTGGCTGTTTGGATTAACCACTTTTCTCCTCCACCGTAGTAGGATAAACTGAGGTGATGACAAAAACTAATCAGAAGGGATTCCATATACCATCTTTCTCCCAATCTTTTATCTTTGACAAATCTTATCCTCCTATTTTTTTGTTCACGCCACAAACATAGTTGTGGCAAACACAAATGATGTGGGAGGGGAGCCTTTAAACTTCGAGAAAATTTTTTAGTTAAAAAAGCTTTAGCGTAGAGGGATATTTCAAATAAACATTCAAAAGTCAACTTGGCAAATTGAGGTAAAGTATTACGTTGAAATATTTGAGTTTGATACAAAATCAAAAATTACTTTAAATAGGCTCCCTTCAGCAAAGCGAGGAGATTTCTGAAATTAGCGGAGAAATGGATTAAACGTTGATGCTAGATTAACTGTAACCGCTTTATTCTTTACTGACCTTCATCAGCCATCTTGTAATTTGTTCATCTGGAGCGGGATGCTTTTTCGCCTGAACACGTGAAACTGCTGGATATTTTCCGATAGATTCATAGGCCTTCAGAGTCAATTCATCCGCTTCACCAATTGAAAACCGATTCCAGTTTTTATAGTGCTTATATTTCTTAGGAGTAGCCCAGCTGGGATTGAAGCGATCTAGATCATTTGGAGATACGCAGACGCATACCATGTCCAGTTCTTTGTGCAGACTTAAAGGTGAAGTGAATAACCTTTGCTGGTCCATCTCATTATCGACACGTAGAAGGTCGGCTCTACGCCTCAGAGATATTTCGGTGAACTTTCCATGGAGTTTAGAGTTAACATATTCAACTATAGCGTAAGCGGCGTCAAGTGGAAGTATTCTCCTTCTAACTTCAGGTGAGATTGCTTCATGGTGAATGCGAATATGGCAGCCCTTCCCAGACCAAACAGCGTAGGTTGACCTTTTGATTCCATTTCGCTCAAGAAATGAGATTATTTCCCGTGCTGCTGAAATTGTTGCTTCCCATTTTTCAGGAACATTGTCGATGTCCCATGTAGGCATGCAAGCCCTAATGTTTGATGAATCCGTTAAATGCTCAGGCTTTGATACTTTAGCGTATACGTTTGCAGTTGCGTAGAATGTCCTAGGTTTTAATTTACTAAAAATCTTTAAGAGCTTTGGAACATCGGATGGATCCGTTATTCTGAGTGGGATTTTAGCTCTGCTAAGATATCGGACTAGGTAAGGCCGCCCGTTTCTATCCTTTTCCATGCAATGTAATCCAACCCAGCGACTTTGTGAGAATAGAGCTATTTCTTCTTGGACTTTTTTGTTGCTGTAGTGCAGCTTAACTAGGTCCTCATCCATTTTAGTGTGAACTTCCTAGTTAGCCACGGTGTTCAGGCGGCACATGAATTTTTAACCCGTGACCGTCAACAACCTCAACTTCATACATTATTGGGCTGTGGGAAGCTTGCCGCATTTTTTCAACAACTAGATACCGCCTTAAAGCGCCTCCCTTAATGATTCTCTTAAATCTTATGATTCCATCCGCCACATGCTCAACACCGAAACCGAAAACATCGTGAGGTGTAATCGCATATTGAGTGGTAACGATTGTTGTATAGCCTAGGTTTGTGAGAGATTTTTTCACTTGGTGGGACAGCTTCCTCGCCATCCAGGTACTCTCAAGCCAAAATGCAGATAGGGAGTCTATTACAACCCTTACGCGCCTCTCACCAAATGTTCTTCCAGCCTCAGCAACTTTGTTAATTAACGCCTCACTTTCAAGATTTTTTAGAGACCAAGGATCTTCAGACACCATCAATGCATCTATCATTATGAGGCTCTTGTCGCTAAGCGCCTTTGCGAAATCCACACCGAACATAGCAGCCTGCTTAATTATGGAACTCCGACTCTCCTCAGTGGTTACGTAGATGCATCCATCCCCTTCCTTAATCCCTTCAGCAATGAAGTGTATACAGAGAGCAGTTTTACCAGTTCCCGGCTCCCCTGTAATTGCCACTAAGAAACCGCTGGGAATGCCGCCGCCGAGTATTTTGTTAAGTTCAGGTATGCCTGTTGAGAGCCGCTCTATTATTTCAGGTTTCGCCAACAATAGGAACCTCATATGGTGTATAGGGCTTACTTCTCCCCCTCTAATATTTTTACTGCCTCTAATGCGACTCTTATCTCATCATTTATGGCTTCAACTACCCGCCTATTCAGCTCACCTTTCTTTTCACCAGGCTCAAATTCACCCTTCTTTTTACCCTTCACTAAATTGCCATCCACAGCCAGAATAGCGCCAGCCCTTACTCCCCTTAGATTTGCAACAGTAAATATTCCAGAGCACTCCATTTCAACTGAGAGAACCCCCGCCCTATTCCAAAGTTTAACTGGTTCGCCTCCTTCAGCGTAGAATGCATCGCTAGTCCAGACGATTCCTGAGTGGTGTTTTACGCCGAGCTTTTTCGCAGCCTCAGTTAATGCGAAAGTAACTTCGTAATTCGCAGTCGCAGGGTACTCGACTGGCGCATAGGCTTTAGTTGTTCCATCAGTTCTTGTTGCAGCAGTAGGTATCACTATGTCTCCAATATCGATGTGTTTCTGTATTGAGCCAGTTGTCCCAACTCTTATGAATGTGTTCGCCCCGATTTTTGTAAGCTCTTCCAGAGTTATGCATGCAGATGGACACCCAATCCCAGTTGAAGTAACAGAAATGGGGATACCCGAATATTTTCCTGTATAAGTAACGAAGCCTCTGTACTGGGCAACTTTACGGACATTTCTGAAGAACTTAGCAATTTTATCAGCTCTTCCCGGATCACCTGGAAGCAGAACGTATTTTGCTACGTCACCGATCCCGACGAAAATATGAGGCTGGATCCGCTTAGACAACATTAACACCTTCCTTATTGATGGCTTTTCTGACATTGTTAAAAACTTAGTGGAGTTCGTATACAGAAACTTTATTATGGCTTCAACAAGGAAATAAAGAAGCTCTTAAAAAATAGTTTTGGAGGCTTTTAATGAAAGCGGTCATTATGGCTGGCGGTGAGGGGACGAGGCTAAGACCCTTAACTACCACTCGACCTAAGCCTATGGTTCTGGTTGCTAATAGGCCTATACTTGAGCATGTGATTAATCTGTTGAAGGAGAATGGTGTTGACGAGATTATAATTACCCTGCAGTATCTTCCAGAAGTGGTTAAGAACTATTTCGGTGATGGTTCTCAGTTCGGAGTGAAAATAACCTATTCAGTTGAGGAGAAGCCTCTCGGAACAGCTGGAAGCGTGAAAAAAGTTGAGAAGAATCTTAAAGACACTTTCCTAGTTATCAGCGGGGATATTGTAACTGACATAAATTTGAGGGACGCTGTTCAATTCCATAAAGAACGTGGTGCCGTAGCGACGATCGTCCTAACCCGTGTCTCAAACCCAATTGAGTATGGGATAGTTACAACCGACAGCAACGGAAAGGTTAAACAGTTTTTGGAGAAGCCGAGTTGGGGTGAAGTTTTCAGTGATACGATTAATGCTGGAATCTACATTCTAGAGCCTGAAGTGCTAGAGCACATAAAGCCGGATGAGCCTTTCGACTTCAGTAAACAGCTTTTTCCGATATTGCTCAAAGATAAAGAGCCGCTTTATGGATATATTGCAGACGGTTACTGGTGTGATATAGGCAACCCTCAACAGTACGCTGAGGCGAATAGAGATGCATTGTCTGGAAAATTGAAGGTTAAAATTCCTGGTAAACAGATCGGTGAGAAGGTTTGGGTTGGTGAAAAAACAGTTTTGGAGAAGGACGCTAAAATTAGTGGACCAGTACTGATAGGGGATAATTGTAGAATTAGAGCTGAGGCAAGAATTTGTGACAGTATTATCGGAGACAATGCCACTGTTGATAGGAATACTAGTATTGAACGATCGGTAATATGGCACAATAACTTCATATCTTCTTCAGTAGATTTAGCTGGTTGCGTCATATGTGAAAGATGCGAAGTGAAAGCGGGGGCGGTAATTCTTGAGAATGCCATTGTCGGAGACGATTGTTCAATAGGCCAGGGTAGTGTAATCCGTCCAATGGTTAAAATTTGGCCTAACAAAATGATTGAGGCAGGATCAATAGTTACTGTTGACGTAAGATGGGGAATACGTTGGCTAAAAAACCTTTTTGGATCGTGGGGAATAACAGCTCTGGCAAACATTGAGATTACTCCTGAGTTCGCTGCGAAGCTTGGAGCTGCCTTCGGGTCCTATCTACCTAAAGGGGCAAGAGTAGTTGTAAGCCGTGACACTCATAACATATCAAGGATGCTTAAGAGAGCTTTAATTTCAGGTTTAAACTCAGTTGGAACCGACGTATTTAATCTACGAATAGCTCCAACACCGTTGACAAGGTTTTCTGTTAAAAAGTTTGGTGCCAATGCAGGGATTTCAGTTAAGATATCGCATGTTGACCCTAACTCTGTGAACATACAGTTCTTTGACGAGGATGGAATGAACATTGATAAGCGTAGCGAGAAGAAGATCGAAGAATTATTCTTTAAGGAAGATTTCCGCAGGGTTTACGTTGATGAGATAGGTGGAATAGTTTACCCACCGAATACTCCAGATTTCTACGTTGACAGCGTTTTGAAATCTGTAAATAAAGAGAGCATCAAAAGCGCAAGGATAAGCATCGTAGTGGACTGCAATAATGGTTCAGCTTCGGCAATAGCCCCAGCAATTTTCCATGCCCTTGGATGTAAGGTTACAATGTTAAATGCTAGAATGGAGGAAACAGTGGGACCAGTACCATTGGAAGATATGTCAAAAATCCTTTCAACATTGTCAAAGGTTGTGAAAGCTACAGGTTCGGATATAGGAGTGGCTCTTGACGGCGGAGCTGACCGTGCACTACTAGTTGACGAAAATGGGGGCATAATTTCAGGGGATCTTGCATTAACCTTACTTGTGAAAGCTGTCCTGGAGGAAAAACGAGGAGGAAAGATCGTAGTCCCAGTTACTGCTTCACGCGCCGTAGACAACATTGCAGGTAGTTATGGCGGAACAACTATTCGAACTGGTGTAGGAGCTCAACCTCTGCTTGAAACCATAGTAAAAACGAAGGCTGTGTTTGGAGGTAACGAGAGTGGAGGCTTCGTCTTTCCAGAATTCCTAATTGGTTACGATGGCGTCGTAACAGCCGTTAAACTAGTTGAAATGATGGCTGAAAGGGAAATGACGCTCTCAACTTTAGCGAGGGATATACCTTCATTCTACATGGTCAAGGACAGAGTACAGTGCCCATGGGAATCACGCGGAAAAGTAATGCGAACACTCATAAATGAAACACGTGATCAACAAGTTGACTTAATTGACGGAGTTAAAATTCTCTCAGAAGACGGATGGATTCTATTACTGCCAAAAACAGAGGAACCTATTTTTGAGCTTTACGCAGAAGCGCAATCCAAAGAGGCGGCAGAATCCTTAGTCCAAGTGTACACAGAAAAAATACGAGAACTAATTACATAGAGGCCGTGGTTAAGAGAGATGACTGAGCCAACACTATACTTAGCGATAACCTTGCTCCACTTTAAATTAAGATTGTTCTCTAATACCTCGCATAGCCTATGCCTTCCTCAATAGTTTCACTTATCACTCCACTACAGATCGTTCCGCGCTGTTTTAAATAAAAGGCAAGCAAACATGCTTTTGAGGACTTATTTATGCCAACTGAAACTATGCCTAAAGAAGCTTCAACACGGATAGAATCTGAGAAGGCTGAAAAGTTAGAAACTGAGAAGCCCACACAAGTGGAAACGCGGTTTAAAGATGTTTTAGAACTGATGAAGAGTAAGGATATTAAGCTTGACTATAAGGATGCTGAAACACTCCGCTACTTATACTGGGAGGAGGAACTTAAACCAAGAGAGATAGGCGAACTCTTTGGAAGAAGTGAAGCAACTATTTGGATTTTAATGAGGAAAAATGGAATAAGGTTTAGGCGTAAATGGACTCCTATCACAGCGGAGCTTGGGGTAAAGGTCATAAAGCAACGTGGGAAAGACGGCCTATATAGAGTGCGAAGCATTGAGAGCCAAGCCGTTTCCTGTCTGGTGGATTTGAACGCTAAAACCTGCACTTGCCAGGATTTCACTAATTCAGGAGCAAAATGTGAACATATTAAGCTTGTTGAAAACTTAGGCGAAATTCGCCTCCGGAGAAAAAGAGAAAACGAGCGGGCGCGTTATCATTCCAACCCTGAAATTAGAGAGAAAAGCTTAGAGGCCAACCGTAAGTTACGTTTAAAACTTCAAGAGGATTATGAGAGATACAAAGTCGAATACGGTGGGAAATGCGTTCTTTGCAGGTGTAACGACCTCGATGTTCTTGTCCCCCATCATCCACTTGGAAAAGAGGAGAAAGATACTACTTTTTGGCAGAGCAAAGAGTTTACACTATGGCGCGAGGGTAAACTTAAACCGAAAGTCGTTCTTCTATGTGCAAATTGCCACCTAAAAGTTGAGAATGTGATAAGGCATGGAGAGGTTGATCCCTATGACCTCCGAAAAATCCTCCAAAAACAATTCCAATAAAGAAGCAATGCCGATTTATTTAGCTATTGTACTCCATATGCATCAGCCTATCTATAATTTGACTGGCGCTACAAATGAGTCTGAGGTTGCGAGAGAAGTATTCACTCAAACAATGCATCCTTACACGTATCCTCCTGAAGTGATTAGACGATGTGAAGATGCAAGGGTAACGTTCAACTTTACTGGTAGTTTAATTGAGCAACTGAATGAGTTGGCGAGCGTTAATTTTGATTCTAGACTAGCAGGATTATGGGAGAGGTACATTAAGGTCACAGAGATGGGTAGAGTGGACCTTACTGGTTGCGGTTATTTTCACCCAATTTTTCCATTGACTCCAGAGGAGGATTTGAGGAAACAAATTGAAATGCATCTTGAAATATATGAAGACATATTTGGTGGAAGACCTACTGGTTTATGGCTTCCAGAACTTGCATTCAGCATGAAGAATATTCCTCTACTGGAAGATATGGGCTTTAAGTGGATTATCGTTGATGAACCTCACATAGTTAATGCAAACAAAGATAGAGAAAGAACTGAGCTACTTTATCATCCCCACTATGCTAGATATGATGGGCATAAAATAATTGTGATACCGCGCGACAGAGGAATAAGTAACGCACAGCAAAGTGGTTACAATCCAATATGGCTGAGAAATGAAGTGGAAAACAAGATTCAGCCAAAAAATACTGGAGATATGCTTCTAACAGTGGCTACGGACGGTGAAAATGGCTGGTTTAGGCATTCTGGAGAGAACGCTGGTTTCTGGGGTTGGTTCTTTGAACCGCTGTTATACCTATTAGCCAAGGATCCAGATTTTCAGTTCATCAAGCTGACCACAATTGATCAGTACCTCGGGGATCATCTGCCTAAAGATGAGGTTGTCGTGGAGGATGGAAGCTGGAATGTTCCTGGAACATTTGATGATGGAAGATTTCTAAAATGGACTGAGGGAAAAGAGAGGCAAAAAGTGTGGGATGAAATTCTTGAAACTAGTAGGCTTGTTCATGAGGCCGATAAGAAGATTAAAGAATTAGGCAAAGCTTGCCCGAAAGATTTGGCTGAAGCTTGGAGATGGTTGCTTATGGCTGAGAGCAGTGACAACTTCTATTGGGGAGCAGAGGATTGGCTGAACCGCTCAATGATGTGTTGTTCAAATGCGAAAAAGAGGGTTAATGAGATTCTAAAGAAGTGTTAAGTTGGTTTCCATGAGGAGACTTCATATTCGTTGAGAATTTTTTGGTAGAAGGTTTTCATTCTATCGCTGATTTTATCCCAACTGTACATTTCTAAAGCTTTTTGATAAGCATTTGATTGGATCCATTTAGCGTATCCAACGTCAAGTAAAACTCTGGTGATACCCCAAGCCAATGAGTCGGAATTGTTTGAGTAGACTTTTACTCCTGTTTTGTCGTGTTCCACTATTTCCGATAATCCGCCTACGTCTGAGGCGACTACTGGTACCTGTGCAGCCATGGCTTCAAGCGCAGTTATCCCAAAAGGCTCATAGAGACTTGGGACGACGCATACATCAGCGCACTTGTAAAGGGATCGTAAGCTTTGTTCATCAAGGAAACCTGCGAAAACCACTTTATGGCTTAAGCCCATGCTTCGAACCTGTCCCTGAAGTGAGTCTTTCATATATCCATCGCCGACTATCACAAACTTCGCATTGACTTTTGCCAAAACCCTTGGAACAGCATTAATCAAAACATGGACCCCCTTTTCGTATACGAGTCTGCCTACGAATAGAACAAGCTTCTCCTCAGGCAAAGCATATCGACTTCTTAATTGAGTCTTATCAAAATCTTTGGTGAAGACGTTAACATCAATTCCATTTGGTATTACCTCAATTTTATCTCTAGGTAAACTGAAAGCCCAACTTACATGTGAAGCCATGTAGTTACTGCAACAGAGCACTTTCCAAGCTTCATGGGCTAGCCATGCTTCTGTTTCATGGATCATTCTTTGATACGTTGTGTGAAGGCCATTCCTCCTTCCTATCTCTGTTGAATGCAACGTAGCCACGAGAGGGATTCTAAAAATGTGTTTTAACCCTATGGCGGCATCCGCTACAAGCCAGTCATGTGCATGAATTATGTCAACATGATCTTGCATGTTGCTTATAATTTCTGCAGCTTCTTTCTGCATATTAATATTCATCAAATAAATCCATGAAGCAAAATCAGGTGAAGGATTTTTATAAGAATCTACACGAAAAACATGGGCCCCATCTATCTCCTCACGACTTAATGTGCCTGGAAAGTCGCAGGTGACTACGTATGTGCCCACCTCTCTATGCGATAGCGCTCGAGACAAATTGTAGATATGAGAGGCTATACCCCCAACTATCCTCGGAGGAAACTCCCAAGAGAGCATCATCACACGAAACTGCTTATTCAACGAGGAAACCTCCTAATGCGACGCATACTCGACGCTTTTAAGTGGCTTTTTAACTGTTTTTTCGTATGCTTCAATTATCTCGTCAATCCATTTAGATGAGTCTGGGTGAACTACCTCTATTTTTTCAGATGGTACCTTGTAGATCTTTTTAACCTCGTCCTTCATCCAATCAGATTTCACAATTATTCTCTCAGATTCATAGGCACCCAACCACTCAATGCTTTTTATTGCAAGGTTAAATGGTGCGTTCGCTCCATGCGCCCTATGATCCTCAAGACTGTGTATTGAAAAAACGAATGGAATGTTGAAGGCTTTTTTTAGGGTGACCGCTGCTGGGACATAATGCCATTCATGTGTGTCTATTAAGTCTACTTGATGCCCAGTTGAATAGTAAATGTCAGCTGCAACTTGTTCAATTTCTTGATTTAAAGTTAAATCCCAGGATAGTACACTTATGTGATTTTTAACTGGATTTGGCACTCTGTAAGCCTTAATGCCGTCAGCTCCCTCATGGTAACTCGCTGCGAAATCGTGGTATGTGATCACATAGACATCGAGTTTCTTTTTTACAAGTTCAACAGCGAGCCTATTTATGTAATGAGCTAATTCCCCTATGTATCTCGGGGGGAACTCCCACGTGAGTAATATGACACGCTGCAATACATTTTACCACTTTAGTCTAGGTGAAGAGTGAGCAGACTTTAATTATTCCTGTTCCTGTGAGGTAGTATCGTTTGTTTCCCTCTTCATCCGTGAAGCTCTTTGCGTATCCCTCACTTTCCTGTTTGCCTAATATGCTGTCTATCTGGCCTGTGTCTACTTGGAGAATCTGCGCAAGCTCATTGGTTTTCTTAGCTTTTTCAGGATGTATTGCGCATAGGTTATGAAGGAGTAATAAGAGCTTTTCGGATAATGGTAGGTTCTCTTCACTCAATTTAGATGTCACCCTTGCCCTCTGCTGTATTTATCATATGACATAACACCAATAAGATTTAATTGTTATTGTGAAGCGTTATGGTAAGGCATGACTAGGCTGTTAGAAGCTGGTTTAAAATGAGTCCAAGCAAACCGAGTGTCCTGATGCTCTCATGGGAATACCCACCAAGAGTTGTGGGTGGAATATCTTCTCATGTCTACGATTTATCTAGGGCATTAACTCGAAGAGGCATTGATGTGCATGTTGTAACCTGCGATTTTCCTGACACATCAGATTATGAGGAAGAGGGGGGAGTCCACGTATATCGTTTCGATTCCTACAGTATTCCTGCTTACGATTTCTTGTCATGGGTTTTCTCTATGAATAAAAGCATGCTTCAACGTGCAACTGATGTAATGGATGCCAATGACGGTCGGATCGATTTAATTCATGCACATGACTGGCTTGTAGCTCAAGCAGCTTTTGAACTGAAGGACCGCTACGAAAAACCTTTAGTATCAACTATTCACTCAACTGAGGCAGGAAGAAGAGGGGGGATTCGAAGTGACTATGAGCGAACTATAAATGAAGTTGAAAGGCAGCTTGTTTACCAGAGTTGGAGAGTGCTATGTTGTAGTAATTATATGGCAGATCAAGTTTCCAAAACGTTTGATGTAGATAGAAATAAGGTGAAGGTTATTAGAAATGGCGTTGACACCTCTAGGTTCGATGTAAAAATTAATTATGAGTTAGTTAAACAGCGGTATGCTTTGCCTGAGGAGAGGCTTGTTCTATTTGTAGGCAGACTCGTATACGAAAAAGGCGTCCATGTGTTAATAGGCGCCGTCCCAAAGGTGCTAGCAACTTACCCAAATGCAAAATTTGTGATAGTCGGGGAAGGGGGAATGAAGGAGGCACTACTAGGGGAGGCATGGAATTTCGGCGTTTCACACAAAGTTTTCTTCACGGGTTTTGTGGACAGAAAAATACTGATAACCCTTTACAAAGTAAGTGATGTAGCAGTTTTTCCATCCCTATATGAGCCTTTGGGGATAACTGCGCTTGAAGCCATGGCTGCACAGGTACCAGTAGTCGCCTCAGACGTAGGCGGATTATCGGAAATAGTGGAACACGACAAAACAGGAGTGAAGATCTATCCCAACAATTCTGATTCCCTTGCATGGGGAATAGTTAAGGTGTTAACTGATCCTAAGTATTCGGATAGTTTAAGGCGGAATGCGTATTGGAAAATCGTTGATGAATACAATTGGAATAAAATCTCCAATGAAGTCGTAGATGTTTATCGCCAAACATTAGCGTTAGCTCCACCTAAACCAGTTGCAATGCCTAAATTTTGGTTTCCTCTACAAAAATTTGAAAAATCTACACCGGAGTTTAGAGTTCTTCTTTATCTGCATAGTGTTGGTGCTGTTCGTAGAGAAACAGCGCTTACAATCGGGGATATTGTGAAAGCGCTAGAGATGAGGTACATTGAATTACGTAGGTTGCTTTCAATGTTGATAAGTTTAGGCTACGCTCTATCGTTTAGAGATAGCAGAGGCAGGATGAGATACTATCTCACAGGGACAGGAATAATCAAAGTCTGCTCACTTCTCTCTTAGAGCTATTTAGAAGTAGTGTGCTGCGTCAACTTTCTTGCTGAGCTCAATAAATCTTTCATTTGCAGCTTGACTTATTTTTTCTCTGAGCTCCTCGCCAGCAACCGTAGATTTGCTAATTATGCTAAATTGTTTAGCTAATGTTTCGTCACGTAGCGAAAGGCTAGCCCATTTTTCGAAGTCCCCATGCTTGTTATGAAATTCAATGGATTTTATATCGACCTTCTTAACAGCATCGATGAAACCTTTCAAACTCCATGCTTTTATTCCAATAAATTTTTCTTCACCATGGCCAGTGTGGAAGAGAAAAGGTTCGTTCGCCGCTATGGTGAACAGCCTTAACCTTATCTCGAAGTCAGATATGGCGCTTTGACAGGTGACAAATGCGTCCATAGGATTTCCGTATGGGCTGAAGTAGGTGTGAACCTCCCCTGGGGCACCGCCTGCAGTAAACATGTAGTATAGATGGTCGCTTATCAGGAAATATCTCCAAAGTTTGATGAATTCTGCGTCTCCAGATTCTTTAACCAGCGGCTCAAGTTCTCTTGTAGTGGTGTAGTATGCCCATTGCATAGTATTTCCAAGCCAACAACTTGCGTCCCGCTCTAAATCTGCCCATGAAACAGTTCCACCTAATTCAGGTACATCTATCTCACCTACAACATTATGCTTACTTAGAACCTCTGATGGCATTGACATTTGGAGGTGATCCCACTTCAGAATTTCAACTGGGAGGTACCTAAGGAATTCATGTATTCCAGTTTCAGGCCAGTGGTGTTCACCAAAGGTTTCATAGTCGGGGAAAATGTTTATGCATTGACCTTTAGTCGATGCAAGCCAAGATGCGTATTTGTCTGCTGTTAAAGGCCATTCAGTCCACCATTTAGCTGAAAACCTGAAGCCTATGTCGTCGGTTAGTTTGTAGTTTCTGAGGAGGATTTTGATTTTATCGCAGTTCTTTGCCTTATAAAGGTAGTTTGGCGATCTGCCTCTTAGAATTCGTTCAACACCTTCAGTAAATATCCCAACGTATCCAAGTTTTTCCGCGGTTTTAGCTATGGCATTGTTGTAGAGGAGCTCAGTGTTCTCGAATACAGTTGGTTCAAATCCAAGTAGATCTCTCATCGCTTGCCTATGCATCTTGATTTGTTCAATAAATTCACTTCTATCCGGATACAGCCCAGTTAATGAGTGGTGATAGGTTTGATCTAAAAATTCAACGCATCCAGTTTCAGCTAATTGTTTGAATGATTCTAATAGATCTTTGTTGAACATTTCGCATTGCTCTAGAAAAATGCCTGATATGCTGAAGGATACTTTAACCTGTTTTTTCTCTCGCTTATATTCGTCTATGAGGTTAAGTAAAATTTCATTGGATGGAAAGTAGCATTTCCTACATGCCCTTTCGAATATTTCCTTGTCTTTAGCTTGATCAAAATAGAAGTTGAACAATTCATTTTTTCCGAGATGATGAAACATGTTACGCTCCCAGAAGAAGGACTTCTTAAGTCTATGCGGCTGGTGAACTTCGAATGTAAAGACTATATCCGTCAAGTTAACTCACCATGCGAAAAATACTTACTCGAGCGTAAGCTACTCAAGCATTTGTTTTTAACTTACTTTAAGATTACTCACCTTTTTCTTAATTCCAACGTTGCCAGGATGAAGAGTGCATGAGATAAACCGAACGGTGTTGCTGAACGCGGTTTTCCTTTGCTGTCTATCTGTTGAGGAATTAGTAGATTTTCAGGCGTTTTGTTAACAATCCAGTTGTAGAGCCTTAGGGCCTTACCTTTCTTCCCCGCAGCTAAATAATACAATGCAAGCCATAACGTGGCTGATGCCCATGGGTTGCCCTCTGATTTCTTCCATGGAAAGTGTTCAGGTAGACCGTCGTATTTATCGCCTGCATATCGCATTATTCCGCCGGTTCTCATTAATTTTGATTCAATTTTATTCGCATTTTTAACCATATGAGGATCTGTTGCTGATAAGAGTGAAAATGGGAAGAATAAACCTAAGGTGCTTACATCAATTGTTTTGTCAAGTGGGTCAATTGAGCGGGCGAAAAACCCGTCTTTT